>MDSV01205575.1_pt1 | contig 51714 bp, 34 predicted proteins | sample 810851 | NCBI WGS metagenome assembly MDSV01 (sample SAMN05326640, study PRJNA326480) | marine metagenome | isolation source: seawater | place: Atlantic Ocean: North East | collected 2012
GACCAATAATATTTCCATCTCCTCCATATTCTGGAGCAAGAACTTTTTTACCCTGAATTTGATCATAGTAACAATATGGCCATCCAAAATGATCCCCTTCTTCAATTCTAACAAATTCTTCAGAGGGGAGAAGTGCACTATTCCATTGATTGATTTTATTTGGCCATAATCTAGTTAAATCATCTCTTCCATGAACTACCGAATATAGATGTTTGTCTGCTGAGTTCCATTCCAATGCAACTATGCTTCTTAAACCAGAAGCATAAAGTTCTCCATCTTTTTGAGTTTGTCCTATTTTTTCTGCATCAAAACGCCATATCCCTGCATGATCTTTTAAAATTGGACATGGATCCTCTCCTGGAACCATAGGAGTTCGTTTAGGATCTTGACAAGCATTATTTGGAGATCCAAAGGGAACATAAATATATCCTTGATCATCAATCGCAATTGGTTTACCCATATGTTCATGAGATCCATGTGCATGATCATCATGAACAATAATTTCTGGATCTCCTCTTGGAATTAATTTATCTGGATCTAATTTATATCTATAAACAGTTAGTTCAGAACTAAAATACAGATATCCTTTATATATTGCGATTCCAGTAGAGTAACTACCTCTTTGAACCATGTGGTAAGAACCAAATTTTATTAATGAATCCTTAACTCCGTCTTTATTTGTGTCTCTTATGGCTGCTATTGCTCCATCTTTTCCTTGTTTTCTTAATTTGACATATAAATCTCCTTTATCGTTTACAATCATATGTCTAACTTTTTCTACAATTCCATCAACATAAACATTGGAAACAAAACCTTTAGGCAAAAAAAGTCCTCCTGGATCTTCAACTTTATTACATTTAATGAGACTAAAAAATATAATAACAGCTAACCCTTTAAATAATATAAATTTTAAGTTTTGCTTCATCTTCTCTATTAAAATATAAACATTATTATAGTTATTTAATCAAAAATTAATTTTCCAAAAAATTCTGGTCTGTGAAAATCAGGATTTAATGTTTCAACTGGATTCCATGTTAGATAATGTGGAATTTTAGTTTCATCTCCACATTTATAAAAATTTGCATTTGCTTTTAATTCTCTAAAACTAAAATTTTTGTCATTAATAAAAATAGAAGAAGGAATTATAATTATCATCTCCCAATTAAAATTTCCTGACTTTTCCTCAAATGTTTGATTTCCTAATGTAGACCAAACCCTTATTTGATCTGAAATTAAGTTCTTATCAACAAATGTTCTGTTTTGTCTATTTGGACCATATGCTAAATGAGTTGTTCCTATACAATTAAACTCAAAATTATAATAGTTTCCATCTAAATTTGGATCAATAAAAAATTCTACACAGCTATCCCTATGAGTAGCACTATTGGTAGAAGAACGTTTTGCAAGGATGTGATTTTCGTTCACATAAAATTTTAGAAACAACAAACTATCGACATGTGAAATTCTAAAGTTAACTTTTGGTTGATAGGGAAATTTTTTCCATCCAACTAAATTTATTGGATGCAAATCTGTTTTATTTTCTAAAGCCTTTGAAATAGTATTAAAATTTAAAGGTTCACTTATCAGGGTTTTTTTTACTGTGAGAGTTTTTACTTCAGATTCCATTTTTGTACACTGAATTATAAATACTAAAAAAAAGAAAGCTATAATATATCCTTTCATATTCACATAAATTTATTTAAATTAAATTAATTATTTAAAATTATTATGAAACAATTTTACAATGTTTTAATTCTATTCTTTATAAATATTTCACTAATATCATGCTTACAAAAGGATATTCTTTACCAAGCTGTCGACTATGTATATGTAGGAGATTTTACTCAAGGACTTGAAGGACCCGCTGTTGATAAAAATGGAAATTTATATTTTGTAAATCCATTGCATAGCGGTTCTGTAGGCAAAGTAGATGTTGATGGAAATTTTTCTCTTTTTATTGATCATCTTCCTAAAGGAAGCACTGCAAATGGAATTCGTTTTGGTAAAAATGAAAAAATGTTTCTAGCAGATTATACAGGACATAATGTGCTATCAATAGATTTAAAGACTAAAAAGATATCTGTCTATGCGCATGAATCATTAGCTAATCAACCCAATGATTTAGCTATTTGTTGTAATGACAGACTTTTTACATCAGACCCAAGTTGGAAAAAAAATACTGGTAATATATGGAAAGTAGAGGCTGGAAAGTTTTACCTATTATCAGAAAATATGGGTACGACCAATGGAATAGAAGTTAGTCCTAATAATAAAACATTGTATGTTAATGAAAGTGTACAAAGAAATGTATGGGCATTTGATTTAGATTCTGATGGAAATATTTCAAATAAAAGACTGTTTTATAAATTTGAAGATTTTGGAATGGATGGTATGCGCTGTGATATTGATGGAAACTTATACATTACTAGACATGGAAAAGGTACTGTAGTTAAACTATCAAATAAGGGTGAATTATTGAAAGAAATTAATATGAAAGGAAAAAAACCTTCAAATATAGCATTTGGAGGCAAAGATGGAAAAACTGCATTCGTTACTTTACAAGATAGAGGATATATTGAAAGTTTTAGAGTAGAATCTCCCGGAAGATCATTTTCAAAATCTAACTCAGAATAAGTTATACAATATAAATTCAACAAATCTATTATATGACTAATAAGCAAATATTTTTTTTAATTTTTTTAATTTTTTCATGTGATATTAGTAATGATAAAATTTTGATTCAAAATGTTAATGTAATTGATCCAATTGATGGACTCAAAAAAAATATTAACGTAGAAATACTAGACAATAAAATTATTTATGTTGGAAATTTAAAAAACTCCTACTCATATTTAAAAGAAATTGATGGTACTGGAAAATACTTAATTCCAGGATTATGGGATACGCATGTCCATTTTTATTTTGATCAAGAATTAGCGAAAGATATGCCAGATCTTTTTTTACAGTTTGGTATAACAAGTGTACGAGATACTGGTGGAGATTTTGAATTTTTAGATAGTATAAAAAAACTTTCAAAAGAAAACCCTAAATCATATCCTAGAATAAAAATTTCTGGTCCATTAATAGATGGGAAATTTAATGTTTATAATGGTGAAAGATTACCAAATCTTTCTGTAAAAACAATAAATGTTAAGGAAACTGAAATTATTGTTAATGAATTAATTGATAAGGGTGTTGATTTTTTAAAAGCTTATGAAATGCTGTCACCAGAACAATTTGAGGTGCTAATGAAAATTGCTAAAGAAAATAGGTTGAATGTTACTGGTCATATCCCACTTAGTATGGATATTGAAACAGCCTCAAATCTTGGTCTGAACAGTCTAGAACATATAAAGAACCTAGAACTATGGGCGAGTACAAACAAATCAAAACTTTTAGAAGAAAGAAGAGAAATGCTAGAAAACAAAAATAATTTAAGTGGTCTAAATTTAAGAGGGATGATTCATAATGCTCAAAAAAATTATGCAATTAATAATTTGGATAAAAATCAAACAGAAAAAATATATAAAGTATTAGCCAAGAATAACACTTGGCAAATTCCTACAATATCAATATATAAAGTTCCTATATATAAAATATTTAAAAGTAAATATTGGATTCGAAATTTAAAGTATCTTCCAAAGGAAACAGCTGAAAATTGGGAAAAAAGAATAAAATCTTCAAGTGACAAAATAAATCAAAATGAAAAAGATTTTTCAGATTGGGTACAAAAGACAACAAGAGAAATGCATGAATACGGAATCAAATTTATGGCTGGAACTGATACACCACTTGGTTTTTTAATTCCAGGTTTTAGTTTACATGTAGAATTAGAATTACTTGTTGAAAGTGGATTAAGTGAATTGGACGCAATTAAAACAGCTACCATAAATCCTTCAAAATACTTTAAAATGCAAGATTCCCTTGGACAGATTAAAAAAAATTATATTGCTGACTTGATATTATTAAATTCTAATCCATTAGATGATATAAAAAATACACTAGAAATTTCAGCAGTTATTAAAAATGGTGAGATATATATAAATCCATTAAAAATTGAATGACAATTAACTGCTAAAATGTGTTTTTAATTTTATAATATTTTTTGAAAACCATTTATTTATAGAATAAAAAATTTAACTTTCTAATATTATAGTTTATTTTTAAGAATAGATTATATCTTAGATTTTATTATGAGATTAAAAATTAATTCTTGCAAGGTTATCTTTTTTCTTTTATTTTTTTCTTTTAATATTTATTCTCAAAACTTAAATTATATTTTTAAGAGTGGAAAAGAAGGATATAAATGTTTTAGAATTCCAACAATAATCAAATCTAAAAATGGAACAGTTTTAGCCTTTGCTGAAGGAAGAAAAAATAGTTGTAGTGATAATAATGATGTAGATATAGTTTTAAAAAAATCCTATGATAATGGATCTACATGGTCTAAATTACAAGTTATATGGAATGATGGTAAAAATACTTGTGGGAATCCCTCACCTGTTTTGGATAATAAATCTGGCAGAATTAGTCTTCTATCAACTTGGAATTTAGGAAGTGACCATGAATGGGAAATAATTCAACAAAAAAGCAAGGACACAAGACGAGTTTTCTTAATTCATTCAATTGATAATGGAGAAACATGGACAAAACCAAAAGAAATAACTAAAAGTGTTAAAAAATCAAATTGGACTTGGTATGCTACTGGGCCAGTTAATGGTATTCAATTAAAAAAAGGAAAAAAAAAAGGAAGGTTAATTATTCCGTGTGACCATATTGAAAGTGAATCAAAAAAATATTTTTCTCATATAATATTCTCTGATAATGGTGGTTTAGATTGGGAATTAGGTGGTTCTACAATGGAAGATAAGGTAAATGAATGTACTATTATTGAATTAACTAATGGTAAACTAGTATTAAATATGAGAAATTACACTGATGATAGATTAAGAAAAGTGTCTGTAAGTAAAGATCAAGGAAAATCTTGGAGTAAAATATATTCAGATAATTTTTTAATTGAGCCCGTATGTCAAGCAAGTATGATTTCTGTGAAAACTCCTCTTAAAAAAGAAATAATTGCTTTTTCAAATCCTAATAGTAAAACCAATAGAGAAAAAATGTCAATAAAATTAAGTTTAGATAAAACAAAAACTTGGTCAAAAACTATTCTATTACATAGTGGTCCATCAGCTTATTCAAACTTGATTCAATTAAATAACAAAGAAATAGGCTGCTTATTTGAAGGTGGTTACCAGAGTGCTTATGAAGGTATTGCTTTTAAAAAATTGTTAATTAAGGATTTATTATCTAATTAAAAATTTTAACTGTCAATTTTCCTTTAGAATTTATATGAGCTCTATACATTCCTGGCGTATTCATTTCCATAGCTATGTTTCCTTTATTATCAATAGCTATTACTCCTCCACTTCCACCAATTTTAGCAACTTTATCATGGATTACAATTTTAGCAGCTTCATTTACAGAAAGTCCCTTATATTCTATTAATGCCGATATATCATAAGCAACAACATTTCTTATAAAAAACTCTCCCCATCCAGTCGATGAAACAGCGCATGTTAAATTATTAGCATAAGTGCCAGCGCCAATGACTGGAACATCTCCTATCCTATTCCATTTTTTATTAGTCATACCGCCAGTCGATGTTCCTGAAGCTAAATTTCCATTTTTATCCAAAACAACACATCCTACTGTTCCATATTTTTGATTTATATATTCATTTGAATTTATAAATGAGATCTCATTATCCAATTCCATTTCTTTAACCTTTTCTAACCCATCTATTCTTCTTTTAGTTAAAAAATATTCTTGATTAACTATTTCTAAACCTTGTTCCTTTCCAAATTGATCTGCACCTTCTCCAGAAAGAAATACATGTGGAGAATTATTCATAACCTTAATTGCAGCAGAAATAGGATTTTTCAAAGTTCTTACTCCTGCAACCGCTCCAGCATTTAATGTTTTTCCGTCCATAAATGAAGCATCAAGTTCTACTATACCTGATGAAGTTAAAACAGCTCCTTTACCAGCATTAAATAAAGGTGAGTTTTCAAGAAAATTAATTGTTTTTTCAACAGCTAATTGACTTGGTCCACCATCATTTATAATATTATATCCTATATTAATTGCTTCCTCAAGGGCATCCAAATACTGTTTTTCTTTTTCATCAGACATATTTTCTTTTAATATTGTACCAGCTCCTCCATGAATTACAATTCCAAAATTTATATCTTTTTTTTCTTTTTCATTATTTAAACAACTAGTAAATAAAAAAATAGTAAGCAACAATATTTTCTTCATAATTTAAAATTTTAAGATTGAAAGAACAGGGTGATGATCAGATGCCCAACCCTTAGAAGGAGTTTGTAAATGAACATGTCTTGCATTTTTAATTTTAAGGTTTTTTATAAAAATGTAATCTATTCTATTTTTAGATATAAGCTCATTATTAAATTCATTATATGTTCCATAATAATCATCTGATTTTTCAATATTTATTAAAACATCTATTAATTGCTTTTGTATTTTTTTTATTGATAAATCATCATCATTTAAATTAAAATCTCCAGTTAAAATTAAAGGAGTATTATTTGAATTTATATTTTTAATCATTTTTAAAATCAAATCTGTAGATTGTTTTTTTGCATCATTTCCTTTATGATCAAAATGTGTATTAAAAACCCAAATCTTTTCTTTTGAATCAATATTTTCAAACAATCCATAAGTACATATTCTTTCCATTGAAGCGTCCCAACCGACAGATACTTTTTGTGGTGTGGAAGAAAGCCAAAAAGTGTCCTTAATTAAAACTTTATATTTCTTATTATTGAAAAAAATTGGACTGTATTCTCCTTTAGTTTTTCCATCATCACGACCTACACCTATAAAATTATAATTAACTAATGAATTTGATAAATATAATAATTGTGAATGTGTTACTTCTTGAAGACCTACAAAATCTGGATTTTCATCAATAAAGAATTTACTTATAGTTGATTTTCTGTTCTCCCAAATATTAATCCCATCATTTGGACTATTGTAACGAATATTATAAGAGATAACTTTTAATTCATTAGAATTTATAAAAAACAGTAATGGGAGAAGAAAAAAAATATTTTTCACATAATAAAAATAATAAAATATAAAAGTACTTTTTGATAAATAATCTTTATATGTTTATTTATACATTTTTTATATTTAAGTAATTAATGAAAAATAATTTATTAATCTTACTTGTTTTAATACTTAGTTGCAATTCCAACAACCTCATTGATTTAGATCTACAGGGTAAAGTAATAATTCCCAAAACATATTTTATTTATAAAACATCTAAACCTATTGAAATTGATGGAAAAGATCATGAATCTGATTGGGGAAGAGCTATTTATTCTGATGATTTTATCGATATTGAGGGAGATAAAATTCCTAAACAAAAAACAAATGTAAAAATGCTATGGGATAATGAATTTTTATATGTATTCGCTAAACTATATGAAGAACATATTTGGGGAGATATAACTAAAAGAGATGCTGTTATTTTTAAAAATAACGATTTTGAAGTATTTATTAATCCAAATGATCATGTATTTAGTTATGGTGAAATTGAAATTAATGCTTTAGGAACAGTTTGGGATTTATTTTTAAATAAACCATATAGATTAGGCGGAAAAGCTGATAGCAATTGGAACATAACTGGAATAAAATCAGCAGTTGATATTAATGGTACAATTAATAATTCAAATGATATTGATAATTATTGGACAGTAGAGCTAGCTATTCCTCTTAATGAAATATCCCAATTAAAGGATCCATATTCTATAGATCACACAAAAGCAGGTGATCTTTGGAGGATTAACTTTTCCCGAGTCAATTGGGATTTTGAATTTATTGATGGAAAATATTCAAGAAAGAAAGAAAATGGAAAAATTCTTCCTGAATATAATTGGGTTTGGTCTCCTCAAGGAAAAATAAATATGCATATTCCTGAAAACTGGGGTTATCTAATTTTTTCTGATAATTCATTAGAAAAACAATTTTCTTACGATACAGATATAGAACTTGAACAAACACTTTATGCCATTTTTAGAGAAATTAGATTTGGATATTTAAAGGATTTAATGAATTTAAATCAAGGAACTAAAATAGAATTCAAACCAGAAAAACTTAATTATAAAACAATTTATAGCACATTTCATAAAACCAGTAATGGTTTTATAATTGAAGTCGAAAACAAAACCAGTCTTTTAAAGTATTCTATTGATCAAAGTGGATTAATTAACAGAAAAAATATATGAAAAAAAGTATTATAATATTTATTATCTCTTTCACATTTTTATCGTGTTTTAAAGAAAAAGTATCAAATAATTTCACTTTCAGCACCTGGACTAATTCAGGAAGAGAATTTGATAAAAAATTATGGGAAAAAAAACTTAATTATTATGATTCACTAGGAATTTCAGAGATTTTAGTTGGAGGTTCTCCAAAAATTTTAAAAGATATAATTCCATTAGCAAATAAAAAGAATATCAAAGTTCATGGCTGGATGTGGACACTTAACAGACCTGGCGATACAATAGCAAATAAAAATCCAAGTTGGTATGCAGTTAATAGAAATGGTCAAAATTCTTTAGATTTTAGAGCATATGTAAATTATTATCAATGGCTTAGTCCATTTAATCCTGATGCTAGAAATCACATTATAAATAATGCCAAACAATTAATAGAAATTGATGGATTGGAATCAGTACACCTAGATTATGTGAGGTATCCTGATGTTATTCTTGGAGCTGATTTACAACCTAAATACAATATAATTCAAGATAAGGAATTACCTGAATATGACTATGATTATCACCCTATTGCAAGAGAACAGTTTAAAAAGATTTTTGAAAAAGATCCGATTGATTTAAAAAACCCTGAGTTATCAACCGAATGGAGACAATTTAGATTAAATGCTGTTTCTAGTTTAGTAAATGAAATAATCTCAATTGCACATTCAAAAAATAAAAAGGTTACTGCGGCAGTTTTTCCCTTTCCTGAAATGTCAAGACAAATGGTTAGACAAGCTTGGAATGACTGGAATTTAGATATAGCTTACCCCATGTTATATCAAAACTTCTATAAACAAAATATCAACTGGATTGGTTTTGCAACAAAGCAAGGTGTTAGTGATGTAGACTTTCCTATAATATCAGGATTATATTCGCCTGCACTAAAAAATCCCAAAGACTTGGAAAAAGCCATATTAATTTCTAAAGAAAATGGAGCTTCTGGGATTTCAATATTTACAGCTGATAATTTAAATGAAGAACAAAAGAAAGTTTTTATAAAACTAAAAAAAACAATTCTTAAAGAGTAAAAGTTTGATGTCAAAAAACTAAATAATAAAAAAACCCAGCAAATAACTGGGTTTTTTAAAATCTATATAATCAAAAATTAATTCAAACTTGTACTTAGTTTTTCATTAAAATGATGTCTTTCAGCTGTCCTACTCATAGATTCAAGAGCATCATTATATAAACCTGCATCTCTTCTGTAAGATTCCCAACCAAACATTTCATTATAAAGTTCTTCTAAAGTTTTTTCAGTATCTGGAAATTCACCTCCTTGTCCATAGCTATTAAAACCATCACATATAATATATTCATTAGTGTTTCCTCCTGAGATTAATCTAAAAACACCTGAAACACCTGTATAATTATGCTTTTCATATACCATTTTTGCTCTTCTCAAAAAGTTACCAACATCTTGATCTTTTCCAGGTTTAATAAATCTACGCTGAACTAACATATATTTAAAAGTAGTTTCTGGGTTCCAATTATGAGAAACATTAGTTAATCTTCTCCATACTTTCCATCCAGTTGATTCTTCAATGTATGGATCAACATTATCTCTCCAATACTTTAATTCATCACTTCTATCTTCTTGAGAGTTCATAAAATCCCAATCTTTCCATCCAATAACTCTTGAATACATTCCTTGTTTTTCACCATCCATTATGTTAAAGGTAAACATTGCTGTTTCAGCTGTATTATTGTATTTTTTCATTTTTTTAGCAGCAGCTTGTTCAAATTTATCTTCCATTCCTTTTTTAACTTTAAGTTCATAACTCATCCAAACTTCAGTACTGTTCTGAGCAAAACTTGAAATAGTAAAGAAAACTGAGATAATAAATAATAGTGTTTTTTTCATTTTAAAATTGATTTTAGTTAGGCTTTAAATATACAAAAAAATACTGAACAGAATGTTTATATTAATTATAACGATTTCAGAAGCCCTCCATCGATGGGAATATTAACACCATTAATATATGAGGCTTGATCAGAGGCTAAAAAAGTTACTAAATATGCAAATTCTTTTGGGTCCCCTATCCTTTTCAACGGCACAAGATTTTCCATAGCACTAAAAACTTCTTCAATTTTTATATTTAATTTTTTAGACTTTTCAAAATTAAGCTCATTGATTCTTTCAGTATTAAAATAACCTGTAAGTATATTATTAACTGTTATATTATTTGAGCCTATATCATTTGCAAGAGTTTTTCCCCAAGTTGTTACAGAAGATCTAATAGTATTAGAAAGGGCCAAATAACTTAGTGGCTCTTTTACCGAAACTGAAGTCATATTTATTATTCTTCCCCATTTATTTTTTTTCATGTTTTTTAAAGCAAGCATGGTAGTATATACTACATTTTTAAAAAGTAAATCAAATGAATTTTGATAATCTTCTAAAGAAACATTCATTACATCTCCTGAAATAGGTCCTTGAGTATTATTAACTAAAATATCGACAGGATTTAAAGAAAAATATTCTTTAATCTTAATTTGATACTGATTAAAATCATTGTAATCCACAACCAAATAATCATGGGTAAGATCTGTTTTTTTATTTAATTCTTTAACATTTTTTATTAGTAGCTCCTCATCTCTAGCTACTAGAGTTACTTGAGCACCAGACATTGCTAATTGATTAGCTACAGCATTACCTAATCCTTTACTACTTCCTCCTACAAGGGCTCTTTTAGATTTTAAAGATATATTCATTTATATTCTTCTCTAACAGGACTAAAAACATCCATTAATTTACAATCAGTTAAAGCTTTTCCTGAATGAGGAACATTTGAAGGAATTACAACAACATCACCATCACTATAGGTTTTTTTATCATTATTTAGCACAAACTCAAACTTACCAGTTACTACATGCATTATTTGTTCATGAATATGATTATGTTTCGGAACTATTGAATCTTTTTTCACATTCCAAAACACCCAACTAATTTTTTTTCCATGAACAAATTTTCCAGAAAAACCAGGGAAAATTTCTTTTTCTTCAATTTCTATCAAGTTCATATCATCATTTTATATTTTCTAAAGTTATATAAATATTAAATAATACTTAAATTAAACATCCTTGTTAGTATTTTTATATATTTACACACTAAAATTTAAATAAAATGAAAAAAAATATACTATTAATATTAAGTCTTTTAGTAATCTCATGTTCTTCTAATCCTGATTATAATGCGAATTTAAATCTTGCTAAAAAGTGGGTTGAAGCTTTTGAAACTGGAGACATTGAATTGTGGAAAGAAGTTGTTTCAGAAAATGTGCAAGATATTTCTCCTATGTATGGAATGGGCAGAGTTGGATATGATGCATCTTTTCAAGTTGCCGACTTCTATGTAAAAAATTATACGGATGTAAAATTTAATGACCCTGTTTGGTTACCAGGAATTGATACTTTAACAATGAAACCAGACGGAAGTGTTAGAGCATATGGTAGATGGAGTGGCGTAAGTAAATCTACTGGGAGAGAATTTAGCTTAATGTCTTATCATAATTTTGATTTTGAGGATGGTAAAATTGTTAATACTGGAGAGTATTTTGATGCTACTGGAATGGTTAATGCAGTTGGTCCAGCTCAAAGAAATGTTGTTGTATTTACTGCAAAAGTTAGTAAAAAGAATTTAGATAAATTTCAAGAACTTATGGATTCTGATGATGGCTTAACCGTTACCAGAAATGCTGATGGTTGTACTCATTTAGAAGCTTTTTATAACGAAGAAAATCAGACTTATTTTATATACGAGTATTGGGATTCGTTTGAAAAATATGAAACATATTTAAATTGGAGATTCAATAAAGATCCCAGCAAACTTGTTGCTAAGGCTACAACTCTAGTTACAGGTGGTGAGAATGGAATGAAAGCTCATTATAACAATACTAATTATAACTTTTATTAAAATTTAAATTATGAAAAATTATTTATTACTTATTGTAAGCATTTTATTAGTAACATCTTGTAAAAATCCTAACTCAGTCCAAATTGATGATGCTGATTGGTCTGGAACAATTTCAGCAACAGATGAAAGAAATGCAATTATGAATTCATTTACAGATGCATATGAGAACAAAGATGCTGAAAAAGCATTATCAATATTTGCTGATAATGCTATTTTTCATGTAAATGATACTGAATTAACCGCTAATGATGTTGTAAATTCTTTTATGACTGGTCATGAATACTTTGATGATATAAAAAATATCGATAGAAATACAACAACCATGTTTTATAATAATGGTGAGATTTATACCAATTACTGGTATACTTGGAATGGAATAAATAAAAAAACAGGAGAATTATTATCTTTAAGAGGCTATGCTTGGTTTAAATGGGATGACATGAAAGTTATAGAAGCATACAATGCTTTTGATCCTACGGAATATAATAAAACCTTCGTTGAATAAATTGATTTTTAAATAAATTATTATAAAAAAAGGGTTAACTAACGTTAACCCTTTTTTTATGAATAAGAACAAGTTTTTACTGATATCTTTTTAATACTTCAATCATAAAATCGTGAATAAACTCAACTTCACCCCTGGTTATTATTAACTCTTCCATTGCTTTAGCGTAATCATTTTCAAAAGTGTTATACATGCTTAGATGACCATTTGTGTCTTTTTCTCCAATAACTACCCAATGTGTTGCTCCGTTTGGTCTATTGATGTCATAAGTTCCAAATCCAACAACTTTATTTTCAAACATTTCAGCAGCTTTTTTTACAATCTTATCATGCGCTTTTTTAAAGGCTACTGGATCTTTTGGAGTCATATCCCATATATGTCCATATGGAAATTCTTTTACATCACCTTCATGCCAACTTAAAATTCTTCCAGATTTTGCATCTCCCCATTCTTCAATATAATGATTTGCTTGAGCCCAAAAAGCTTCATTTTCATACTCTTTCATATCATCAGCTCTGCCTCCGTTATCAAGTTCCCAGATCCATACGATTCTGTGGGTCATACCTTTCACTCTACCTTGCCATAATCTTTCCAGTAAAATACTTCCAGATTTGAATTTTGCATCTTCAAAAAATTTATCAAATAGATCTACTAAATTTTCTTGCGAATTATCTTTTGCTTTAAAATCAACTGTAGTGAAAGCTAATTGTTGAGCTGATAAATTAAAGCCAAAAAAGATAAATAATATTAAAATAATTTTTTTCATAATTAAATTTTAGATTTAGCATTAAATATATAAAAAAATACTTATTAGTATGTTTTTAAAAATAAATACCTAAAACGAGTTAATATAATCGTTTAAAAAACTGTATCCACAAATTCATCTTACGTAATTAAATAATATATTCTCCATTAATTCCTGTTTTCCACTTACAGCTTTAATATCCGCACTTTGAATAGCAATTTGATAAAGATCATCTAATTTTAGATTTCCTTTTTCAAATTCTTTTCCATTACCTGAATCAAAAGATTCATATCTTTTTTTAAGCATCGATGGTAGTGGTGAGTCTGAAATTAATCTATCTGCAATCAATAATGCTCTTGCAAATGTATCTGCTCCTCCAATATGAGCCAAAAAAAGATCTTCTCTATCAGTGGAATTTCTTCTCAATTTAGCATCAAAATTTACACCTCCACCTTGTAAGCCTCCTGATTTTAAAAAAACCAACATTGCTTCTGTAGTTTCTTGAATGTTTATTGGAAATTGATCTGTATCCCATCCATTTTGATAATCTCCTCTATTTGCATCTATACTACCTAACATACCCGCTTTAGCCGCAACTGTTAGTTCATGCTGAAAAGTATGTTGAGCTAGAGTTGCATGATTAACCTCAATATTAATTTTAAAATCATTATCTAAGTTATATTCTTTCAAAAATCCTATTGCAGTTGCAGTATCAAAATCGTATTGATGTTTTGAGGGTTCACTAGGTTTAGGTTCAATGAAAAAATTTCCTTGAAATCCATTTTTTCTTGCATAATCTCTACACATAGTTAAGAATTGTGCCATATGATCTAATTCTCTAGCCATATCAGTATTTAAAAGAGACATATATCCTTCTCTTCCTCCCCAAAAAACATAATTTTCTCCATTAAGAGCTATTGTTGTATCTAAAGCCAACTTAATCTGTCCTCCAGCCCTAGCTACAACATTAAAATCAGGATTTGTTGAAGCTCCGTTCATGTAACGAGGATGGGAAAAACAGTTGGCAGTTCCCCAAAGAAGCTTTATTCCAGATTTATTTTGCTTTTCCTTAATATATTCAGTGATTGTAATTAACCTTTGTTCTGATTCATTAAGAGTATCTGCTTCTTTAATTAGATCAAAATCATGAAAGCAAAAATATTCAAATCCCATTTTTGATATAAATTCAAATGCTGCATCAGCTTTATCCTTTGCTGCTAGAACTGGATCATTTGATGAATCCCAAGGAAAAACTTGAGTTCCATGACCAAAAGGGTCTGAACCGTCACCACCAAAAGAATGCCAATAAGCAACAGCAAATTTAAAATGATCTTTCATAGTTTTTCCAGCAATAATTTTTTCTGGATTATAGTATTTGTATGCAAAAGGATTTTTGGATTTATTCCCTTCAAATTTTATTTCTTTTATTCCTTTGAAATATTCTTTGTTTCCAATTAGTACCATAATTTTTAATTTAAAATTGTATTTAATTTTATTTTCCACTCTTCATATGCATCTAGGTATTTATTATTTTGATGGGAGGGGAAAAAAGTTTTTATATAATCGTTTTTACTAATATTTTCTGAAAAGTTTTTAAAATCTTTATCATTACAACCTGCTGCTCTTGAAGCTCCATATGCACCTGAAACATCATGAATTTCAATTTCTTTATTTAATATAGTACTTATTGTGGTTGAAAATAATTCAGATTGAAATAAATTATCATTTCCTGCCCTAATTAATTTTGGATTTAAATTATCATTAATCAATATTTCCATTCCATAGATAAATGAAAAAGCAATTCCCTCAAGAGATGCTCTTATTAAATGTGGTTTTGAATGAATATTAAAATTTAAATTATGTATTGTACTTCCAATATTTTTATTTTCAAACATTCTTTCTGAACCATTTCCAAAAGGGAAAACAATTAATCCATTACTTCCAACTTTTATTCCAGATCCTATTTGATTCATTTCATTGTATGAAATACTTTTAGTTAAATTCCTAAGCCATTTATATTGAATGCCTGATCCATTAATACATAACAATTTTCCAATAATATGATTCTCTTTTGAATAATTTACATGAGCAAAATTATTTATCCTCAAAGATTCTTTTGATTTAATATTTTTAGTTAATGCATAAAGTACACCAGATGTTCCACCAGTAGCTGCTATTTCCCCTGAATTTAAAACATTCAATGACATAGCATTGTTTGGCTGATCTCCAGCACGATATCTAATAGGTATTCCTTTTGGAAGGCCTGTTTCTAAAGAAGCTTTTTTATTAATATAACCTTGATCATTAAAATTTTCTACTATTGAGGGCACTAAAGATTCACTAATACCAAAATATTTTAATAACCATGTTGCTACTTTACCTTCTTTAAAGTCCCAAAACATTCCCTCAGAAAGTCCATTTGGTGTAGAAAGTACTTCTCCCGTAAATTTGTATGCAATAAAATCTCCGGGAAGTAAAAATTTATAAATTCTATCATAGACATTTGGCTCATTTTTCTTAACCCATGCTAATTTAGAAGCCGTAAAATTTCCAGGTGAATTAAGTAAATTTTCATTACATTTTTTGATACCAATATCATTGAAAGCTTTATTACCTATTTCAACAGCTCTATCATCACACCAAATAATTGAATTTCTTAAAACCTCACCAAATTTATCAATTAAAACTAGTCCATGCATTTGGTAAGAAATTCCAATTGCAAGAATCTTTTTTGAGTCTATTTTAGATTCTTTAATTATTCTTTTTGTTCCATTACATATACATTTCCACCAAAAGTTTGGATCTTGTTCTGCCCATCCATTTCTTTTAGAAATAATGTCCATCTCTTTCTTAGGTTCTTGAATTATAAAAATCTTTTCTCCATTAGTTGCATTAGTTAATGCAATTTTTAAAGATGAACTTCCCAAATCATATCCAACGTAATACATTTTTTTAATATTTTTTTTTAAAATCTATTTCAAGATAACATTTTAGTTAAAATAATTGTAAAAACAGGCATAATAGTAAGATATTTTATAGTATTAATGTTCGATTCTTTAAAACAATTACCAATTGGTTGGCATTAACTTCTTCTTAGGATATTTTTTTTTCATTATATTTGCTCCACTAACTAGAGTAGTTAGGCTTTACAACAGTTTAGTTGTTTGGGAAATAATTAATTAAAATAATAATTATGAGTAAACACACAAACAAAGTCCATGGTAAATTAAATTTCTTAATCGTGGCGGTTGTATTGGTAATTGGTGTCTTAGGATACTTATTAGTACAATCAGAAGCAATTGACTTTAATAGTTCAGATCTTTCAAGTTCTGGAATTAAAGCAATTAAAGGCGTTAAAAAGGCCGAAAAATACGACAACAGAAGTGATGTCGTAGTTGATCTTGACGGTGAAGAAGTTCAAGAACTTCTTAATAATCAAGACTTCCAAAAGATGATCGCAAATCCAGAATTTGCAAAATTGATTTCTGCACCTGAATTTCAAAAAATGATGGTAGCTCCTGAATTTAGAATGTTTGCACTCTCTCCAGATTTTGGAAAGATGCTTGCTGCACCTGAATTCCAAAAACTTGCACTTTCTGCTGACTTTGGAAAGATGTTAGCTGCACCTGAATTTCAAAAAATGATGGCTGCACCAGATTTTGGAAAGATGTTAGCTGCACCTGAATTTGCAAAACTTGCACTTTCTGCAGACTTTGGAAAGATGCTTGCTGCACCTGAATTCCAAAAACTTGCGCTTTCTGCAGACTTTGGAAAGATGCTTGCTGCACCTGAATTCCAAAAACTTGCACTTTCTGCTGACTTTGGAAAGATGTTAGCTTCGCCTGAATTTGCAAAACTTGCAGTTTCTGCTGACTTTGGTAAAATGTTAGCTTCGCCTGAATTTGCAAAACTTGCACTTTCTGCAGACTTTGGAAAGATGTTAGCTACACCTGAATTTGCAAAACTTGCACTTTCTGCTGAGTTTGGTAAAATGTTAGTTGCACCTGAATTTGCAAAACTTGCACTTTCTGCAGACTTTGGAAAGATGCTTGCTGCACCTGAGTTTGGTAAAATGCTTGCTGCACCTGATTTTGGAAAGATGATAGCTTCGCCTGAATTTGCAAAACTTGCAGTTTCTGCAGACTTTGGAAAAATGTTAGCTGCACCTGAATTCCAAAAACTTGCACTTTCTGCAGACTTTGGAAAGATGCTTGCTGCACCTGAATTTGCAAAACTTGCACTTTCTGCTGACTTTGGAAAGATGCTTGCTGCACCTGAATTCCAAAAACTTGCACTTTCTGGTGACTTTCAGAAAATGCTAGCCGCACCTGATTTTCATAAAATGATGGCTGCACCTGAATTCCAAAAAATGTTAGCTGCTCCTGATTTTCAAAAAACTATGATGTCAGCTGATTTTTAATATATAATATTTATATTACTAAAAAAGGAGAAAATAATATTTTCTCCTTTTTTTTTTGATGAAAAACTCATAAATTCAAATATGAAAAAATTCCTTCTGTTTCTTATTCTTGTAGTTTTTATTAATAAATCAAACTCTCAATTCAATAAAATTGAGACAAAAGATTTTGATGTTGTAAGTCTAAATCCGCAATTTAACTTCGTATTAAAACATGCTATAAGATGTTCTCACAATGCTTTAGATTTTCATAAAGATTTATTTGATTACGATCCAAAAGAAAAAATATTTGTTATGTTTCAAGATTTTGGAGACTATGGTAATGGTGGAGCAACATCTCTTCCAAAGAATCTAATTTTTACATGTATTTCTCCCCTAAACTACTCATTTGAATCTAGTATAGCAGGTGAACGAGTTTTTTCAATAATGAATCATGAACTTGTTCATATTGCAGCTTTAGATAATGCTTCAAAAAGTGATCTATTCTATCAAAAATTATTTAATGGAAAAGTAAAAAGTTCTAATGATCACCCTATTTCTATATTTTATAGCTATTTAACAAGTCCTAGATATTATTCTCCAAGATGGTTACACGAAGGGATAGCTGTTTTTGTTGAAACGTGGATGGATGGGGGAAAAGGAAATGCATTAGGAAACTATGATGAAATGTTCTTTAGAACTAGAGTTTTAGAAAATAGCAGAATTTATTCTGCTCAAGGTTTAGCATCTGCAGGAACATCAGCAGATTTTATGTCTAAAGCAAATTATTACTATTATGGGACAAGATTTGTAAGTTATTTAGCTCATGAATATGGTCCAATAAAATTAATAGAGTGGATAAAACGAAAAGATGGAAGCAAAAGAGGATTTGCCAATAATTTTAAACATATATATGGAATTCCAATATCGAAATCATGGAATAATTGGATTGAGTTTGAAAAAGAATTTCAAAAAAATAATATTCTAAAATTAAAAGAAAATGCTGTAAGTGAAGATGAACTAATAACAGATAAGGTCCTAGGTGGAGTTTCACATGCATTCCATGATAAAAAAAGAGATAAAATCTATGTTGCGGTTAATTATCCTGGAAAAATTCCTCATATTGCTGAAATAGACTTAAAATCTGGAAAAATAAAAAGACTTCAGGATGTTAAAGGTCCTACCCTATTTAATGTCACATCACTTACCTATGATGAAAAAAATGATTTACTTTTTTATACAACAGATAATGATGATAAAAGAGATTTAAATTCATATAACCTAAAAAATGGTAAATCAAAGCTATTACAAGAAGACTTTAGAGTCGGTGATTTAGCATTTAATAGATCGGATGAATCAATTTGGGGTGTAAAACATATGAATGGAGTGAGTACACTTGTCAAAATACCTAAGTATGATAAAGAAAATCCCACTAAACAGTATAGCACTTGGGAACAGAAATATACTTTAGCATTTGGCTCTGATATGTTTGATATAGATATTTCTCCAGACGGGCTTAATTTAAGTGCTGCAGTAACTGATTTAAACGGAAATCAATATTTAAACATTTATGAGATGAATTCTCTATCAAAAGGTGATAAAGAAAATATAAAATATGATGAGGTTTTTAATTTTGACGTTTCTTCTCCCCAAAGTTTTAAATATTCTGATGATGGAAAATATTTAATGGGTTCATCATATTATTCTGGGGTTAGTAATATTTTTAAAGTGGATACTAAAACTCTTGAGATTGAAATTTTAACAAATGCTGTTACTGGATACTTTAGGCCAATTCCAATTGACGACCAAAAGATTTTTTCGTTCAAGTATACTAGTAATGGTTTTGTTCCTGTTTATGTTAAAAAATTAGAAAATATAGAAGTTTCAGGAATAGATTTTTTAGGAAATAATACAGTACAAAAATATCCTGAATTAAAAAATTGGAAAATAGATGTTCCAAACTCTACAAATTTTGATGAAAGTAAAATTGATCCTAAAGAAGGGTTCTATTTTCCAAATAAGGAGGTTAAATTAAATTACTCATATCCAATTGTTGTTGGTTATAAAAATAAAGTTGGAATTGGTTATAAATATAAGTATCAGGACCCATTGGGATTAAAATCGGTAGACTTAGAACTTTCATACACACCAAATAGTTGGAAAAATAAACTTGATGATTCTATTACAGATATAGAGAAAGATGAAGAGATTCATGCTTCAATAAATTATTCAACATCAAAACTTACTGGATTTTTACCTGGAACATACAATTTATTTGCATCATACAATAAAGCTGATTTTTATGATTTATTCGGTCCAACAAAAAGATCAAGAAAAGGTTTAAATTTTGGACTCGACATAAATCACTCTCTTATTTATGACTCTCCAAAAAATTTAGATTTAAATTTGGGATTAAGTGGATATTATGGTCTAAATCAATCACCAGAATTTCAACAAATTAATTTTGCCAATAAAGATTTCAATACTAATCTTTTTTATAATTTTTATTCATCATTTGTTTATAGAAATTTAAAAGGATCTGTTGGAGCTGTAGATGCAGAAAAGGGAATTAAATCAGCTTTAACTATATCCTCTGCTATGACTGAAGGAAATTTCTTTCCAAAAATTTATGGAAATTTTGATTTTGGATTTCAATTGCCAGCTAACCACACTTCTCTATGGCTAAGAAATTCATTTGGAAATTCATTTTCTAAAGATGTTAATCCATTTACTAGATTTGGTTTTGCATCTTTTGGAAACAACTACATAGATAATGCATCCTCTAAAATGTATAGAGCCCCCTTTTCATTTGCAGGATTAAGTTATGACTCTGAAAAAAGCATAATAGCAAAGAGTTTTTACAAAGCTACTTTGGAACTGCTGTTACCCGCAATTAGATACAGAAAATTTGGATTTTTTAACTTGTTTGCTACATATTCACATCCAACATTATTTGCAGGAAGTTTATTTACAAAAAATATTGGAAAAATGGATAAAGAATACAGTGAAACCTTCAGAAATATTGGATTTCAAGTTGATACTAAACTTGTAATGTTTTCTCACCTGTCTTCAACATTTTCTTTTGGATGGGCAAGAGCTTTTTCAGAGGGTAAAGATTATAAATCTTATAATGAATGGATGGTTTCATTAAAATTCTAAACAATGAAAAAACTTTTTATAAATAGTTTTGGGGCATCAGTAATTATAACAGCTTTATATTTAGCACTATTTTATCCTTTAATTTTAATCAATAGGTTTGACTGGTTCGATTTATTATTAGTCACTCTTTCAATTTCCCCTGGTATATTTATCATGGTTTTAATATATTTTTTAGATGAATATAATAAAGAACCATTATGGTTATTAGCAATTGCATTCATATTTGGAGCTATGAATTTACATTTAGATGTTGATATTTTAGAATTTTTATTTAGTTATATCAATGTTGAAAATAATTTTATAAGAGTTGGAGAAGAAGCTCTTTCCGTTTCTATTACTGAAGAATTATTAAAATTTCTTGTAGTAATTTTAATTTTATATCCAAATAAGAATTTTGATGAACCCTTTGATGGTATAGTATATGCTGTTTTTGTAGGAATGGGATTTGCTACGGCAGAAAATTTAGCTTTTGTAATGCAAGGTTCAGCATCATTAGCAATATTAAGAATGCTTTCAGCAGTTCCCGCTCATTTTGTTTTTGCTGTTATAATGGGTTATTATTTAGGAAAAGCTAAAACAGAAAATAAAAAGAAGTTTACATACTTATTTTTATCATTATTAATACCTATTATTTTTCATGCCTTTTATGATTATTTCTTATTCTTAGAAAATATTCCTGGCATTTGGATAGGTGGATTTGTAACTTTATTAGTAGCTTTCTTTATTGCTAAAAATTCAATTATTGAACATCTAAAAGCATCTCCATTCAAAAAGAAAAAATAAATAAAACATTCTTCTTGGCTTTTTTTTATAATTAACTTAAATTAATGGTTAAAATCTTTTAGAAAAAAAATGAGATTAAAATTATTTTTTTTACTGATTCCATTCTTTATATTTTCCCAGAATATTAATTGGGAATCAAGAGAAGATTTAAACACTGAAAATAAATATCATTATCAAACATCTTACAATAATTTAAAAAATTCTTTATCAGAGTCATCTAAACCTCTAAAGGGAATTGAAATTAGTTTGCCAATTGATGGAAGAATTTTTGAAAAATTTACCTTTTATAAGCAAAATCCATTCTCAAAAGAATTAAGTGAAAAATTTTCTCAAATAGAAATTTTTACTGGTCAATCTAATGAGAGTAACAAAAAAGCTTTTATTTCTATAATTGATCAAAGAGTAAATATCACAATTCTTGATAATTACAAAAAATATGTTCTTATTAACTCAAAAAACAAAAATATATTTATTCTTAACTCTGGAATAGAGATTGAAAAAATAAAAACATCAGACATTTTTGATGATATGATTGATCATCATGATCATGATCAAAAAAAAAATTTTAGAGAACAAAGTCTATCTACAATTTCATTTAGTCCAAAAGTTAAAAAATACAGACTAGCTATTGTTACAACTGCAGAATGGTCAAACTATTTTGTAGATCTTTATGACGCTAAAGACAAAGACAATGATTTTAAAAAGGCAATTGTTCTTGCTGAAATAGGAACTGTAGTTTCTGCACTGAACACAGTTACAGAACGTGATTTAGGATTAACTTTTGAACTTGTTTTTGGTGTCCAAGATTTAATAGAATTTGATACAAATAGTGATGGTTTAACTAATGGAGATAAGTTTAAAACAATTAATGAGGGACATCAAATTATTATAAACAGAATTGGAGCTAATAATTTTGACATAGGGCATTCCTTTTATGCTGGTGGTGGTGGTTTGGCAGGTGTAGGAGTAATATGCTCTGGCGGAAAAGCTAGAGGAACTTCAGGAGGATATAGTGGTCTTGGATTTCATTTTGTTTTTGCGCATGAAATAGGCCACATGCTTGGAGCAGTACACACATTCAACAATGCTGAAGGATATGGAGCAGATGGAAATATGGTCGAAACGGCAGCTGGTGCTACAATAATGGGATATGGTGAAAGAAAAGAACGAAACCTATATTACCATGCAATTTCTATTAAAGAAATTAGTCAAACAGTCAAAAATGCTAGCTGTGGTTCATTCTTAACAAATCAAAATAATGATCTGCCTAAATATGTATCAGATCCTGCAAAGAAGTCATTTTCAATTCCAGCAGGAACTCCTTTTGCTCTGGGTAAAACATTTGAAATTACTGATGCAAATAATAATTATACCGATTTATTATTTAATTGGGATCAAATGGATGCTTATGAAATAACTGTTAACCCTCCACTTAATACAAGTCTTAAAGGACCAACTTTTATCTCTCTATTTCCTGACAACCAAAAAGTAAGATATTTTCCTGATATTGAAACAATACTTTCTGGAAAAACTGCAAATGAATGGGAAGTCGTTCCCCAGTTAAGTAGAAATTTAAATTTCACCTTTACTGTTAGGGATAATAATACTAACGGAGGGAGTGTTTTACAAGATGACTTTTTTATTCAAACTAAATATTCTGACGATGGGGTGTTTATGGTTTTAAGTCAACATGTTAAAGACTTAAAATATCATCAAGAAAAAGAAATTGAAGTAAGATGGAATCACTTAGCTGCAACAGAAACGGTAAAAGTTAATATTGAATTATCATATGATGGCGGTTATACTTTTCCAGTAAAACTTTCTGAATCAACCGATAATGATGGTTTTGAAAAAGTTACCATACCATTAGTTAGTAGAACTAAAAAAGCTAGAATAAGAGTTCAGCCAACGGATAATATATTCTTTTCAATAAATACACATAATTTTGAAATTCTTGATCCTGAATTTAAAATGAATATTACTTTTCCAGATGAAATATTGTGCTTTGGAGATTTAAGTAAAATTTCAATTGATCCAAAAGGAGGAGCTGGACCAACATATACAATTACGTGGGAAAAATTATTAGGAAATACATGGTCTAATTATGATGATAATGATAATGATCCAAAAGTTTTATCAAATATTGCAGCTGGAAAGTATAAAGTAACAGTAAGTGATATAGACAATAATATATTTGAGTCAGATCCAATTACAGTAACAGGACCAACCCAAGAATTATTAATTCAATTAGATTCAGATATTAATAAAGAAATATCGTGTGTTGGATATAGTGACGGATATCTAAACATAATAAATGAGGGAGGATCAGCTCCATATACCTTATTTTTAAATAATCAAGTAATAAAGACAGGTTTAAAAGAAAAAGAAGTTTTTAAAGTAAGTAATTTAAAATCTGGAGATTATTCTTTAAAAGTATTAGATAATAATGGATGTAGTTCTAATATTTTAAATGAAAAGATTACCGAACCTGAAAATGCACTTTATTTAAAAAACTTTAATATAACAAACCCAAAAGATGGTTTAAATGATGGGGCAATTGATATTGAAATAGATGGTGGTACAAAAGATTATACCTACAGCTGGACTGGGTTAAATTTCAGTAGTTCAGATGAAGATATCTCAAATTTAGATGTTGGAACTTATTTGCTAACAGTCACAGATTCAAAAGGATGTGAATTAAAAAAAGAATTTATATTAGAACTGAGCTCAAACTTTAATTACAACATTTCGATTACACAAATAAATTGTTGGGGAGAATCCTCAGGAAAAATTGAAACTAAGCCCTCAGGAGGATCCGGAGCTCCCTACACAATTGAATGGTTAGATCAAAATGACATTTTATTATCAACTAGCTCAATTTTAAATAATGTTAAAGCTGGAATATATAAACTAAAAATTTCTGATTCTGATAATAATGTTTATCCTATTAAAACTATAGAAATTACTGAACCCTCCTCCTCTACTAATATTAGTTTAGTTAATAAGACAGATATAAAATGTAAAAATGATTCAACTGGGAGTTTTACAATTTCTATTGTTGGAGGAATAGCACCTTTTACATATTATATCAATGATAAATTATTAAAATCTCAATCTGGAAACATTAACGATAATACAGATCAATTAGTTCAAAATAATTTAAAAGCTGGACTCTATAATATTACTGTTATAGATTCTAAAAATTGCTCAAAAAACTTTCAGGTATCTATCTCTGAGCCTGAATTCTTAATTAATATTACAAATGAAAAATTAACCAATGTTTCAAAATACGATGCTAAAGATGGTTCTATAGAATTTACTGTTTCTGGAGGAACAATTGGAGCAAATAGTAATTACACCTATGATTGGAGTGGTCCAAATAATTTTTCTTCAACAAATAAAAATATAAGCAATTTATCTCCTGGAAAATATACTGTTATAATAAAAGATGATAATGATTGTTCCTTAACTAAGGAATTTGATATTAAAACTCCTACAGATTTTTCATTTACATCAATTACAACAACAAAACCAAAATGTTTTGGAGGAAAAGACGGTACAATTACAATAGATTTTCAAGGTGGTTACGGTGAACCCTATACTGTCAATTGGTTTCAAAAAAATGATTTAGGGGAATATATTGCCGTTAGCGCGGAATCTGATGCTAGTAAGATTTTAAATACTTCATCTGGAACATATAAAGTTGAAGTAGTTGATAAAGAAAATGTTAAATATGTTTATGGTTCTGATATTATTGTAGATTCAGTTTCTGAACTTATAATAGATACGCCATTTAATATTGTTCCTGAAACATGTCCAGGTGATAAAGATGGATCATTCAACATTAAAATTGCTGGTGGAACAGGACCTTACTCATATTACTTAAATGATCAACTAATCGCAACTAATAGAGGAAATTCTGTTGATAATAATGATGAGTTTAAAGTTGATAATCTAATAAAAAAAGGATACTCGTTCTATGCAATAGATGCTAATGGATGCACATCAAATCCCGTTATTGTTGGAATATTAGGAAATGATCCTATTCAAATTACTAATCCTGATATTGCATTACAAGATATCAAATGCTATGGAGAAAATACCGGATATATAAAACCAGCATTAACAGGTGGAGATGGTACAGGAATTTTCACTTATAGTTGGTTGGGACCCAATGGATTTACAAGTAATCAAAAAGATATAGAAAACTTAGGAGATCCAGGTGACTATAGTTTAACTGTAACTCAGGGCCCCTGTTCACAAAAATTTGATTTTACTATTTTGGAACCAACGGAAATGTCTGCATCATTACAAAGTATAACAAATAATATTTGCTATGGAGATGCCAAAGGAGGAGTTGAAATTGCAGTTCAAGGTGGGACTGCTCCATATAAAGTCAAAATTAATGATGCGGGAGAATACTTATATTTTGGAAGAAAAGGAGTAAACTCAAAAGTTATATCAAAATTAAGATTGCCAGCTGGTAAAGTTAAATTTGAAATTACTGATTACTATGATTGTAAAACCATAATTTTAGAACCAGAAGTTCTCCAGCCAAGTTCAAAATTAATAATTGACTATAATATTTTAGGTGATTGTGAGGCAGAAAAAAGTAAACTTAATTTAAAATTAAATGATGGTGATACATTTCTAAATGATGAACTTAATGAATATTACAAGGTAAAATTAACTTCTGCTAATTTTGACAAATCATATGATATTATAAAAAATCAAGAATTTACAATAGAAGATTTAGTAGATGGTAATTATCTCATTCAAGTTACTCAAAGGGATTTTTTAGAAAGTAATGATTCAAATAAAATTGGTTGTATTGTTGAAGAACAAATATATATATCTAATAAAGTCTTTTGGGATAGCAAAACAGTTAAAAATATTTCTTGTGTTAATTTAGACACTCCTGCCAATGATGGATCAGTGACATATACAAATATTAGAGGAGGCACTCCTTTTGTTTTAGGAAATAAAACTTATAAATATGAGTTAATATTTAATGAGACAATTATTACACAGGGAGTAATAAATCAAAATAGTAATCTAACACTTGATAATCTTGCTGAGGGTAGATATTCTGTCAATTTTATTGGAAATAATGAAAAGTGTATTGAAACAGATGTATTTGAAATAACTCAACCTGCTCCCATTGCATTCAAAGTTGAGGAAATTGTTGATTCTTGTAAAGATGCTGTCCTTAATTCTTCAAAAGGAGAAATAAAGTTTAATATTAAACATGGTACTGCTCCATATAAAGTTTATATAATTAATGAAAATAACGTTATTTCAAATACTGGAATTAAAGGTGGAAAAGCATCAGAACAAGCCACAATTGGGTTCACAAGTACTGTTACGGGATTAAATACAGGAAAATATAAAATTAAAATAATCGATAATAATAATTGTGAATTTATTTCTGACGAAATAACTGTAGGTGAACTTGAGGCATTTTCTATTTCTAATATTCTTTATTATGATGTAGAATGTTTTGGAGAAAAGAATGGTAGTATTGACATAGGTTCAATTAGCGGAGGACGAGCTCCATACTCAATACTACTAGAGGGAACTAATTATAAGTTTGAAAGAACATTAGTTAATGCAGTTAATAATTATATAATTGATGGTTTAGATAAAAAAGATTATAAATTAACAATAAAAGATAAAGATGCTAAATGTGGAACTTTTACTCAAGATTTTACTATTAGAGAACCTGAAAAAGTAAATATAATTATTGAAGAAATTGAAAATCAAAAATGCTATGATTATGCAGATGGTAAAATAAAGATTGATTTGCAAGGGGGAATGTTGACTGGAAATCCTGCTACTTATTTAACCAAATGGTATAAAGATGATGTATTAATTAGTGAATGGAATGATAAATTAGAATTAAATAATTTAATTCATGGATTCTATAAAATCGAAGTCACTGCAAAATCAATAGTCAATGCTAAGGAAGTTTCTTGTATCTCTACAAAATCTTTTCAGATAAAAAGAGAAGATAGAATAATCTCATCTGAAAACATTTCTAAACATGTTGATATTAGTTGTAATGGAGGAAATGATGGAGAGTTTGAAATATTTTTTACTGGAGGAGCTCCTCCATATAAAGTTGTTTCTAATGGAAGTGTTGTAGCAGAAAATTTAACTGGCAACTCATATTTATTTAAAAACATGCTTGCCGGCAATTACGATATTGACATATATGATTCAAATGACTGTAAATTTTCAGAATCAATTAATGATGCAACTGATCAAGTAAATGGAGCAATTAAAGTAACTCTATTACAACCTGAAAAATTATTAAATGTAGAAACATCAATAATAAATGCTAGTTGTACTGGTAGTGATGATGGAGAAGTAACAGTAAATGTATCAGGTGGTAAACCACCCTACTCAATTAAATGGAATCTAAATAGACCTTATAAGGAACTAGAATCTAACCCAAATGCTGGTTATTTTAAAATCAGAACAAGTAAAGGAGATGTTTTTGCTAATGTTACTGATGTTACTAATTTTTGTGGTTCTATTTCTTCAAATTTAGTTATAAAAGAACCTCAAGAACTAAAAATAACTCAAGTGTCTAAAAAAGATAATGTCTGTGTAGATGGTGAGTTAGGAGAATATGAGATTTATCCAAATGGATTATTTGATAATATGTATAGTGATCAAACTATAAATTGGTATAAAATTGAAGGAAATATAACTAAATCAGTTGTTGGTCTTAATAATATTCAAATAAGTAACAATAGTTTAAAAGCCACTAATCTTCCAAAAGGAAATTATTTGATTGAAATAAAAGCAAAACATTTTAGAAATTTCAATGATGGGGAAAAAGTCGAATGTTTAATTTCGAAAAAATTTGAAATTAAGGATCCTAATCCGATGATTTTAAGTGAAGTAACAGAGAAGCATCAAAATATAGTTTGTGAATTAACAACAGGTAGTTTAGTTATAAATATTAATGGTGGAACAGGTCCTTATAGAATATTAATTAATAATAATTTATCTCAAGAAATCAATACTGATTCAGAAGGAAATTATAAAATAGAAAATTTAACAAAAGGAATATATAATATTTCTGTATTTGACAGTTTTAATTGTAAAACAGCTGAAATTTCAAGTGAAATTAAAGAATTAGACCCAGTATTTGAATTAGCTAATATATCCTCAACTGATTCCAACAACAATGGTATTATTGAAGGTAATAAACCTAAATGTTATGATGGATTTGGCAGTTTTTATTTTGAAATTGAAAATAATAAATCTTCTCTTCCTCTAAAGTTTTATTTAGATGATAAAGAAATTTTTATTAACAAAGAAATTTCTTTTGAATCAAATGGTTACATAATAAAGGATATTGATCTAGGAACAAAAGAGTTTAAAGTAATTGATGAAAACGGGGCATGTAGAACTATTAATTTTGAAATACTTAATCAAGAAAAATTAAGATTAAAAAGTAGTGATAATACAAACTATATAGAAAAATATATTGCCTGTCATGATGAGCAAAATGATTCAAATCTAAATTTAGGAATAATAGATATTACCTCCAGTGCAACAGGTGGTGTAAAATATCAGAATTTAAATTATGAATATAAATTTAATTGGTCCGGACCAAATTTCTCTAGTAAAGAAACTAGAATTGAAGTGACAGAACCTGGAATATATGATCTTATTATTTCAGATGCTAATGGATGTGAAAGTGAAAAATTATCATTTGATTTAAGTATTCCTCCTATTTCTGCGAATCCAACTATTACCAATTACTCATGCACAGGTGATTTAGGTGATATTATTATAAATCCATCCGGGGGTAATGCACCCTATTTAGTACAGTGGTATAAATCTGATAAAGATGGAAAATTATTAGAATTCATAAATGGTCAATTAAAAATTGACAAGTTATTACCAGGTTATTATACTTCTGTTATAGTAGATAATAATGGTTGTCAAAAAAACGAGACTCATAAAGTTATAAGTGAGCAGTTGTTTATAATAGATGAACCTGTTATTGATGATGAACTTTGCTTACAAGAAACAGGTTATTTAGATGTAAAAATCAATAATCCTTGGGATACAAAAATAATTTTCATTTATGATAATAAAGAATTAATCGATTATACTAAAATTAATACAACTGAAGATTATGTTCTGTATCGTATAAAAATTGATAATCCAGTTGGAGATGCTGATTTTTTAATAAAAAATGAATTTGATTGTACGTATAAGCTAAACCTAAATTTAGGAGTTGGTATTCCTGGTTTTTCAATTTTTGATAATCAAAATTTAGAAATACAAGATTTTGGAAAAATTCCTTTTAATAGAAAAATAACTCTAAAAAATAATTCAATAGGAAAATATTCATCTGTTTCATACAATTTTGGAGATGGATCTGGAGAACAAACTTTTTTAAGACAAAATGATCAAGATGTTAGTATTACTTATAAAGAAGAAGGATATTACAATATATCTCTAAGAATTTATAATCCTGAAGGTTGCTTTAAAGAAATTAGAAAAACTATTTTAATTGGAAAAGGTTATTGGTTTAAAGTTCCAAATGCATTTACTCCAAATAATGATGGTATAAACGATAGCTTTAGGCCTATTATTAGAGGCTTTATTAATGGCCAATTTAATGTCTTTTCTATATCTCAAATCAAATTATATGAAGAAACTTTTGACGTTGGAAAAGATTATAGGAAAATTGTGACATTAAAAGGATGGAAAGGAGATAATAGAAATAATGCTGAAAAAGTGTACTATTACCTTTTTAATGGAACTACTCTTGATGATGAAAAAATAAGTAAATCAGGTTACTTTAAAGTATTAGAATAAATATGAAATTTAATAAAAATAAAATATTGTTTTTTCTATTCATAATTGTGAGTATTAATGCTTTTTCACAAAATGCATCGAAAATATTTTATTCATATCTTTTAGAACTAAATAACCCTAGTTTTGCTGGATTAACAGAAATAAGCCACCTAAGTTTAATCTCAAATCAAACTTATGATTTAAATAAAAGATCATATGGACATGAAAACTTTGTAGGATCATATTTCTTTGAAGAAAATAACTTTTTTTTAGGTTCTAAAATTTCTTCAACACATTTTTCAGATATTGGTTTGAATAGTATGAGCTTGGATATTTCCTATACTCATAAATTAAAACTTAATGATCAATTTTTTGTAAAAAACATAACGCTATATCCTTTCATAACTGCAAGCTATTCTTTTCCTATAAGATTAAAAGATGTCTTACTTGAAGACGAACTACTCAGTGGGTCTCCAAGTTTAGATCCTCTTTACCAACTTAACAATACAATAGGATATTTAGATTTTAATGCTGGATTCTTAGTAAAAAATGACAAGTTTATGCTTGGAGTAACAATTAATAATTTAAGACAAGCAAATACAGCTACTGATGAGGAAAATGTAGCAAGAATTTCTAGAAGCGGAGATTTTGTTTTTGGCTACCAAAAAGAATTTGATAGATTTGGAATCTTTGCAATGGCTTCGTATTTCCATAGACCTGCGATTAATAAAGAAATAACTTTTTCTAGCTTTAGATTAGATCAAGAAATTATGTTTAATTCATTTACTTTTAATTTATTTGAAGAATTTAACATGAATACTTTTCAGTCAGGGCTTAGAAACATTGGAATTTCATTAAGATATAAATTAGAAGAATTTGATTTTGGAATTGGATATAGATCTCCTTTAGGAACCAATTCTTTTAATAATGAAAATAGCTTTGAAGCATTTTTTAGATATAATTTTGATTTTCTTGGTTTTCTGTCCAATAGAAGATGGGAAGATGACAGTTATTTCTAAAGAACTTAAAAATCTTTTTGTATTCTGTTAAAATATATCGATAAATAATAAATTATGGGGGTAATAATAATCCAACAAGATTGAGTCTGAAAAGTAATTGGATTGCCTAATATTTTAAAAAGTGTAGGATTATACCATGATCCTAGAGGCTGTAAGGGAGCCCAGGATAAGTCTCCATTAGATCCTAATTGAAGATGATAAAAGAATGCTTCCACATAAATATTCTGTACAATAAACCATATTAATAAAATAAAAAAAGCACCCCATTCCCATTTAATAAAGGGAGATTTTTTGTTCTTATAATAAGTTTTGACAAAAAATAAACCAATCCATACAATTAATACATCAGCAAGTGAATTCAATAGCCAATTTATATTTACTGGAATCGCACAAGTTAACATAACACTTCGTCTTTCATCAACAGGCAATCCTCCAGCAAGTCCATATGTCATCCAAATTTCCCAGCCCAATGCAACAATGAAAAAAGAAGATATTAAAGTGTAAGCTTTTGAATAAGATATATTTCCTCTAAAAAAATAATAAATAGTTAAGAATATAGGAAAAATTGCAGCAAAATAAAGACGAATAACTAACCAATATTCAAAGTTATTAAGATTACAAAAATTTAAAAATTCATTCATTATAAATTGTAATTTAAGAAAAAGTATTTATTCTAAAGAAAGAGTAATTTCCTCCCATTTTTTCATCATAAGCTCTAATTCATTTTTCTTTTTTTCATAATTAGGAAAGAAATTGTCTTGTTTGATAGTATTTTCATAATTATTTAACAAATCCTTATCTAATAATGAAATTTCTTTTTCTAATTTGGAAATTTTACTTTCTACATTTCTTAAAGCCTTTTTTAATTTTTGATTTTGGGTTTTTTCTGAATTGTCTATTGAATTATTTAGATTTACTTTTTTTGGAATATTTTTCTTTTCAATTGATCTAAAATTATCTACTTTTCTTTCATCTAAATAATAATCTATATCGCCCAAATACTCTTTTATTTTTTTATCTCTAAATTCATAAACTTTATTTGTTAAACCTTGTAAAAAGTCTCTGTCATGTGAGACTACAATTAAAGTTCCATTAAAATTTTGTAATGCCTGTTTTAAAACATTTTTAGATTTTATATCTAAATGATTAGTAGGTTCATCCATTACTAATACGTTAAAGGGCTGTAGCAACATCTTAGCTAGGGCTAAACGGTTTCTTTCACCACCAGATAGAACTTTAACAAATTTATCTACATCTTCACCCTGAAATAGAAATGAACCCAAAATATCTCTTACCTTACTTCTGTTTGATTCATTAGCAGAATCTATCATTGTTTCTAAAATTGTTTTTGAAGGATCTAAATATTCTGGTTGGTTTTGTGCGAAATAACCTATTTGGACATTATGACCAAGAATTAACTTACCATTTCCACTTAATTCTCCGACAATTATTTTTGCTAGAGTAGTTTTTCCTTCCCCATTTTGACCAACAAATGCGATTTTACTTTCTCTTTCTATCAATAAATTAATATTGGAAAGAACATGATTTTCATCATAATTTTTTGATAAATCTTCTATTTCAATGACTACTTTTCCTGGTCTTACAGAAACTGGAAAATATAATTTCATAACGCTATTATCATCATTATCAACCTGGATTCTTTCAATTCTATCTATTTTTTTAATAAGAGATTGAGCCATGGATGCTTTTGAAGCTTTAGCTCTAAATTTTTCGATTAATTTTTCTGTTTGTTGAATTTGTTTCTCCTGATTCTTTTGAGCACTTAATTGTTGTTCCTTGATATCCTTTCTATAAATTAAATACTTTGAATATGTTTTATTAAAATCATAAATTTTTCCTAGTGATATTTCTATTGTTCTATTAGTAACATTATTTAGAAACATTTTATCATGTGATACAATCATAACCGCGCCAGAAAATGTCTTTAAAAACTCCTCTAACCATATAATAGATTCTATATCTAAATGATTTGTAGGTTCATCTAAAAGTAAAAGATCATTATTTTGAAGCAACAATTTTGCTAGTTCAATTCTCATACGCCACCCACCAGAAAATGTATCCGTCATTTTATCAAAATCATCTCTTTTAAAACCTAAACCTTGTAAGATTTTTTCAGTATGCCCTTTATAATTATATCCACCTATTAATTCATATCTATCAGTAATTTCACCAAGTTCTTTTATAAGTTCCATATAAGATGAACTTTCATAATCTACTCTTTCTTCTAATGTTTTATTTATGGAATTCTGTTGAGATTCTAATTTCTTTATTTCAACAAATGCTTCATATGCTTCATCAATAACAGTTCTTCCTTTATCAAAATCAATATCTTGTCTTAAAAAACCTATTTTAATATCTTTTTCAAATGCAATAGACCCTGAATCTAATTCCTTTTCTTTTGATAAAAGTTTTAGCAGAGTTGACTTTCCTGCTCCATTTTTTCCAATAAGTCCAACCCTATCTCCAGAAATTAACTTAAAAGAGATTTCTTGAAATAAATATTCACCCGAAAAAGAAACGGAAAGTTTATGAATATTAAGCATTAAGTAAATTTAAACTGTTGCGAAGTTAATAGAAAAATGGAACTGAGAGAAAAAAGCCTTTGATTGAGTATCACCAAGCTCTTATAAGACTAAAGTGTCCCTTAAACATTCTGCCATCTTCTAAAATTACTTTAAACCAGTAATCAGTTTGAGGCATTGGTTTACCATTGAAAGTTCCATCCCATCCTGGTGAAAGAGGATCTAATTCTTTTAAAAGTTTTTCAAACCTATCAAAAATATAAATTTTAGATCTTGCTTGATAATCTTTTGTGATACCTATAATATTCCATTTATCAGTGTAACCATCTCCATTGGGGGTAAAGAATTTTTTATATCCAATAACCCAGACATCCATATTTACAACTCCACATCCATTTTTATCTCTAACATATACAGTATGTTTTCCTGGTCTAACTTTATTAAATACAGGCTCATCTTGATAAGGTCCAGTTTGATCATCTAAAGCATATTCATAATCCCCAATTCCTAAAGTTGCAGTTTTAACAGTTATAGTATTGTTTGGACCAGCTAAAAGATCTTTAATAACAATATCTGTTCTCAATAAAGTAGCAATACTAGATTCCTTCATTGTTATTTTCATAGACCTAGAACAATTAGTTCCATCATTTGTAGTTGCAGTTACTACATATTCACCACCCAAACCAATTAGAATACTACTATCAACTCCAGTAATGTTAGGTGGAAAATTAGTTCCATTTCTTGTCCAGGTATAAGTATATTTTCTATTATCTGCATTTGTTACTCCAATAGTAACTGGAGGCAAGTTAGTACAAACACTTTTGGTGTCTTCAATTCTTTTAATTTGGGGAAGAGTATTAACTACAAAATCAATGGTTTGGTTGGCTTCACATTTTCCATTTATCTTACTTTTAAATTTAACTGATACTGTTTGAGATGCAGAATAAAAAGGATTTGGAAGAGAAGCATTTGTAACATTAGCAGATGTAGTTTCATCATAATATGTAAATTCAAAATCAAATAAGTTTTTATCTTGTAAAATTCCTGTAGAAGGATTCTTTAATAATTTATCTAAAATAGATGATGTGTCAAAGTTTACTTTACCATTAGTATCATCTCCATCAACATCATCATCACAGTTTTCAATTTTACCAACAACATAAGCAACAGGTGGATCAGTAGCAATAATTTGAACATCAATAATTTGTTGATATTTTGGTTGTCCAACTACTGTAAAAATAAGTTTATGTGTACCTTCTGGTAAATCTTTTATTTGAGCTGTTTTATTTGGAGATACAATTGTTCCTACCTGACCTTTACCTTGAATCGCTATATTGTATGTAATAGGAATATCAGGACCAGCAGCAGTTTTCTTATACGATGTGGCTGTAACTTCTATATCTATTATTCCATATGCAAAACCTTTACATGTTTCAGTTGTTGTTATTTTATAGTTTGAAAGAGGCAGATTTAATACAAATTCCTTAATATTTATAGTTACTGTTGCAATATTACTATCAGCTTTTCCATCATTTAATTTAAAATTATATTTATCCTGTCCGTAAAAACCAGAATTAGGGACATAAGTAGCATCTGTATCTTTTAAAGTAAACGGCAGATCAGAAGCAGTAATGGTTTTAGCACCTTCTTTTAAAATACCATTACTAGGTAAGGAAGTGATGATATATGTTAAATTTAATATTTTATGTGCCCTAATAAAACCTGTATGACCACCTACAACCAATGTTTTTCCATCTCCGGACATATCTAAACTTTCTCCCCAAAGTCCAGGTGTTCCAGCTGGTTTTCCTAAATCATCACCAAGTTGATTCCATTTACTACCATCCCAATCAAACACTCCTATTTTTTGATCTAATATTGGAATTGCTATTCTATTTCCATCATCAGATAGAGAAATAGCTCTCCAAGCTGAACCCGAACCATAATTAATATCTGTTCCAACTTGAGTGACAGTGCTTGCTGAAAGATCATATACTCTAGCTGAACCTGCTCCATTTACACCAACAGCAACCTTTTTACCATCTCTTGAAATACTTAGGGTATTTCCAAACTTTTCACCACTATTTTTACCATCAATTACTGTAAATTGATTCCAAGTATTTGTACCATCCCAATCAAATATTTTTACTTGACCTTTATTTCCACTGTAAGTACCTGTTCCTATAGCTAATCTATTTCCATCAACAGAAAGTGAAACTTGTCCTGGTGAATCTCCTCCACCAGTCGGAATCGAAATAACACCAGTTTTATCCCACTTTGTACCATCCCATTTATATGTATCAACATATCCGCCTTTAAAAGAAGCTGCTGCTACTACATTTCCGTCTCCTGAAATATGGACTCCTCTATAACTTTGTTCATCACTAGTATTACTCCCTTCCATTTCAGTTCCTGCTTCAGTCCAACTAGTTCCGTCCCAATCAAAAGCACGAACATGTCCTCTATTACTATCGTGTTTGTGAGCTCCCACCGCAATTCTTTTTCCATTACTGGATATGGACACAAATTCTCCAAAGTCATCTCCAGAATCAGATCCATCTATATCACTACCCAACTGATTCCAGTCAGTACCATTCCAACCATAAACTTTTACTTTATTATTCGTCCAACCACCAATAACCATTGTCTCACCATCAGCAGAAATTTCTATAAACTCTCCCCAACCGTTTCCTAAATTAATATTTGATCCAATTTGGGTATGTTTAGTAAAAATATTTATTAAATCTTTATCTCTTCCAACATGGGTAATATCGACTGCCACGTCCTCATCCGTGTTTACAGTCTGGTCATCTGCTTCAGGCGGGTCATTAACTGGATTTACAATAATTGATACTATAGCAGAAGCACTTTCATTAACTCCATCATTAACTTTAAAAGTTAAAGCATCATTTCCATTGTAATCAGGTTCTGGACTGTAGGTTAATGCATTTCCACTTAAAGTTTTTGGTAAATCTACATTTGTAATTGCTGTTCCACCCTCTTTTAAAGTTCCGTTATTAGGAATCGCAGTAACTATATATGTTAATGGCTGACTTTCTGGATCTGTTCCAGTTAAAGTTATTGCAGCTGGAGTAGTTACATCCTCACTAGTAGTTATAGTTTGTGCATTAGCAACTGGTGCATCGTTAACTGATTCAACTTTAATTGAAATTTTAGCAGGTGCACTTTGAGTACTACTACTTATAGAGAATTCAAATAAAGGCCAAGATTGTGCATTACCAATAGACATATCATTCCACTTAATTCCATCTGGGCCATTACTACTAAATTCAAATTGGGCATAATCTTCAGCACCAGCATTATTTGGTTCAGATGGGTAATTATACCAGTTTTGATAGCCTCTATCTTTTAGGGTCACTCCGTCAACCCATGTCCATCCACCCCAATTTTGAGTTTCTAATCCTGGTTCAGCATAATCAGGAGATGTTTTATCTTGATAAAGTCCAATCCAATAATAAAGACCTGATTTACCTGTTAAACCCATAGATTTTAAACCATTCCATACCAATAATTCCATTTGAGCATTTAAGATGACATACATCTTAGCACCCTTAATTGAATTAGTTAAAGTACGTGCAGTAGTCCAATCAATTGGTGAGCCAGAAACTCCAGTATTTTCTTGGATTAAAAAGTAAGTTTTTCCTTCTGGTTTTTGATATGTTACTGGTACTCCATTTTGGGTAATATATTTTAAATTATTTGCCTTAGTAAATGAATTTAAATAATTAGCATTTACTAAAAAATCAAAAGAATCATCTCCTACAAAATTAGCATTAGGTACATAAGTTATTGAGTCAGCTGGCAAAAGTTTAGGCAATTCACTAGATAATATTTCAGTATTTCCATCCTTTAGTTTTCCATTTGATGGAAGACTTTTAATCAGATAAGTTAAAGGATCATTTTCAATATCACTTCCAGTAAACTTAACTGTTAGTGAAGTATCCTCATCAGTTTTTAAGTTTTGAGAATTAGCAATAGGAGGATCATTAACCTCTTTAACTGTAATATCAACAGTAGCAGCAACTGTACTATCAACAGTACCATCGTTTACTTTAAAAGTATAAGAATCTGCTCCATTATAATTAGTTTGAGGAATATAAGTAGCTTTAGCAGATGACAAAGTTTTAGGAAGATCTCCACTAACTATTTCAGTTCCATTATCTTTCAAAATCCCTTTTGCAGGTAATGTTATAATAATATAAGTTAACGAATCTCCATCAGGATCTGTTCCTGCATGAGTAATATCATTTTCAGTATCCTCATCAACAGTCACAGATTGTGCTGTTGCTACAGGTGCATCATTTAAATTACCTACATTAATTGTAACAGTAGCTTGATTACTAACAGCGGGAGTGGATTCATCATCTTTTGCAGTAAACTTAAAAGTATCATTGCCTGAAAAATTTGCATTAGGCAAATAAGTTAGAGCACCAGAAATGTCTCCAGCTGTTGTAATCTCAGTACCTCCATCTTTTAATTTACCATTAGCAGGTAAAACTGCAATAGTATATGTCAAATTGGTATCATTAGGATCAGGATCTACTGCAACTAATGTTATAGTTCCTGTTTCGGTTTCTTCATTTGTAGACAGCGTTTGATCTTGAGCAACAGGAGGATCATTATCTGTATTATTAACTGTTATAGATACCGTAGCTGCATCAACACTATTTTCAACATCAGTTAATTCATCATCACCTACTCCTTTATCTCTTGCTTTAAATTTAAATGAATCTGAACCTGCAAAATTAGAATTAGGAGTATAGGTTACTTTGGCAGTTCCTGAACTAACAACTAAAGAGCTTCCTCTTTTTATTGTATATTCTTCTCCAGATGCCATAATATCAGAACTAAGAGAAAGGGTTGTATCACTATCAACTGCTTTTATATCAGCATAAGTATTATCAGTTGTATTAATAAGAAAATCACCAGGTATAACTGTACTTGTAAAATTTTGAGAAGAATCTTCTAACTTATCGCTATTAGCTGAAGTTGTTGTTCCTGAATCTTTATTTACTAATGTAACAGCAGAATTACCATTATTTTTATCTGTCAAAGTTCCATTAGTTGGTAGTGAATAAATTAAAAAATTTAAATTGGTATCAGCATTATCAACATCTGTTCCAGCAAGATCAATATCCTTAGCAACATCTTCGTCACTTGTTGTTGATTGTCCAGTTGCAACAGGGGGATCATTATCAGGAATTATTGTTAAAGTTACCGTAGCAGGTACACTACTGGCTTTAGTATCATGAACTATAAACTTAAATGAATCATTAACGACTACATCAGAATTACTATTATATTTTACCTTATTTGCAGTTAAAGTATGGGGAATATTAGCAGATGTAATTTCAGTACCACCCTCAAAAAGCTTAGCAGTATTTAGCTCTGTAATTATATACACTAAATCTATATCATTTCCATCACTATCTGTTCCTATTAAAGTAATTTCATCAGTTGAAGTTACTTGCTCATACAATGTAAAAGATACATCTTGTGAGTTAGCTACGGGAATAACTTGAGGCTGAAATAATTTATAAACCCTTACATGACCTGAGTTTGTTCCATTACCATCATTTTCATCAGCACCAATAGCCAATACCGATCCATTTCCACTTAAAAATACTCTTTGTCCCTTAGATTCATTATTACTTCCAGTACTTTGATCCTCGTCTGCTTCTCCGTCAAAATCATAACTTACTGGAGATTGAATCCAACTGGTAGAAGCTATATCGTAATTAAAAACCCTAACTCTACCTTTATTTAAATAACTACCAGAAGAACTACCAGAATTTGCATCATGACCTGGACCCATTACAGCAAGAGTATTTCCCTCATTATCTAATGAAAGATGAGCTCCAAAATAATCATACTTATCTGATCCAATTAAATCAGAACCAAGTGCTGTGTAATTTGAACCATCCCACTTATAAATACTAACCTTACCAACAAATTCACTTCCAGATCCAGCTACTCTATGATAGGGTGCTCCCACTGCAACAATCAATCCATCACTGCTAAGATCTACAGCAGCTCCAAATTTTTCAGCAGATTTATCACCCAATAAAGTTTCTTTTACATTCCACTGTGTATTGGCTGAATCATATTCAAATATTTTGACCTGTCCTTTATTATTGGATGAATAATCATGAACACCAACAGCCATAATATTTCCATTAGAACTCAGAGAAAGTCCCCAACTTAAATTATCTCCACTTTCACCATATATAGCAGTCTCATTTCCAAGGGAGTTCCAGTTAGTACCATCATAACGATAAACTACAACTCTACCCGAATTATTTCCACCAGATCTATCAAACCAAATATCACTAACAGCTAAAGTTTTTCCATCACTACTGAGTCTAACATCATTTCCAAATTGCTCTGAAACAGCTTTGTTTGAACCAGACGAAACAATAGTTGGAGTTATTGTACTCATTATATTCCAAGTACTATTTGCTGAATCGTATTGATATACTTTGACTTGACCTGCATTTGAATTTGCAGTATCATTATAAGGGATTCCCACTGCTAATATTGTACCATCACCACTCAAGGAAACACTTGATCCAAAATAATCTTGATCATTAGTTCCATCAATATCATCTCCTAATTTTGTCCAACCACTATCAGATGATAATTTGTATACTCTAACACTTCCTTTGTCAGAATCAGTTGTGCCAGCATCATTAAAGGGAGCACCCACTGCCATTATAGTCCCATCTTCACTTAAAGAAACCGCGCGTCCAAAATTATCCCCTGCTCCTTCCCCATTAATTTCAGAACCTATTGCTGTGGGAGGATTAAGATAAGAATCAAAAACCTCAACTTTTACTGTTTTAATATCACTATCCCCATCAGAATCTGTTACCTTGTATGTAAATGAATTGGTCCCAGAAAAAATATATTTATGATTTTCCTCTGAATCAGGAACGAATGTAACAGAATTTCCTGTTAATGAACCTCCTGCACTAACCACAGAATTACTATTATTTGGATCCTTTAATGTACCATGGGAAGGTAAAGTGATAATCGTATAGGTTAAAGAATTAAACTCAGCATCTGATCCAACTAAATGGATTAATCCATTTGTATCCTTAAAATGAGCAGCAGATACATCGGATGCCATAGGTTTAGTTTGAGAAAAAACCAATCCAGAAAATAAAAAAAGTAAAGAAAAAAGTATTTTTCTCATACTATAAATATAATATTCATTCTTGAATGTTTCCCTATAAAAGGAATAAGAAAAGAACTATTTTTTGGAAAATTTCATTATTTTTTCATATTCTAATTGAAAAAACCCATTTTTTCCAATAGAAACTTGATAAATCATAGCCTTAGAAATATCATTAGCATGAATTGATTTATACTTGGCTAAAACTCCAAAAAGAAGGGGGCTTATAAAAGAAAATATATATTTTGCTATTTTTTCACCAATTCTACTTTCTTTTCTATTGCCTAATATAATTCCAGGTTTCATTATGCTTACATGATCAAAAGGTAATTTAGCTAATTCTTCTTCTAATTTACCTTTTGTTCTTGGGTATAGTAAATTAGAGTTAGAATTTGAGCCAACAGATGAAACTATAGAAATTCTTTTTATTCCATTATCAAAAGCAATTTTTGCTAGATTTATACAATAGTGATAATCGACTTTTTCAAAATTTTTGGCACTTCCAGCTTTTTTTCTAGTAGTTCCAAGGGCAATATATAGGTGATCTATCTTCTTTAAAATATTTTCATTTTCCAAATTATCAAAATCTACTATTGTATTAAAAATATTATTTTGTGAAAATTTAATTTCTCTTCTAGAAATAGAAAAGATTTTTGGATATAATTTTGATAAATTTTCAATCAGAAAAGATCCTACTAAGCCTGAGGATCCAGCAATGCATGGAATTTTTTTTTTATCAATCATTACATAATAAAATTATATAATAATCCTGCTAATATTGCTCCAAAAAATGGTCCAAAAACAGGAATCCAACTATATGACCAGTCGGCATTTTTATTTTTTCTCGGCAGAAATGAATAAACTAATCTTGGTCCAAAATCTCTTGCAGGATTAATAGCAAATCCTGTAGTTCCACCTAAAGTCATCCCAATAACCCAAACTAATATACCTACAGGAAGTGCAGCTAAAGCTCCTAATCCAAAATTAACAACCTCCCCTTGAATTTCTAAATTGGGTTCTACTATATAAAAAATTCCAAAAACTAAAATAAATGTTGCAACGGTTTCACTGAAAAAATTATTCTTATAATTCTTAATTGCTGGTCCGGTACAAAAGGATCCTCTTACAGTATCTTCATTTTCTGTTATCCTGAAATGATCAATGTAAACTAGATACGCTAACCAACTTCCAAAAATTGCTCCCAAAAGTTGAATAAATATATATGTTGGAACTAGAGACCATGAGAATTTGCCAATAATTGCTAAACCAATTGTAACTGCAGGATTTAGGTGTGCTCCGCTAAATTGGCCAGTAATAAATACCGCAACAAAAACTGAAAGACCCCAGGCCATACTTACTAAAACCCAATTAGAATTCTCGCTTCCAATAGTATTTTTTAAACTTGTATTTGCATTTACTCCGACGCCCAGTAACATTAAAATTGCCGTACCAATAAATTCTGCTAAAAAAGAGTCCATATATTATAATTTAAATTAGTTAGTTCATAAAAATATTGGAATATTATTGAATTTTCCCAATTCTTGAACTCCAATTATTAATAATTGTTTTATTATTACTATCCTTTTCAGGAAAAAATTCATGATCAATTTCCCAAATATTTTTAATTTCATCCATTGAAGACCAAAAACCTGAAGCTAATCCTGATAAAAAAGCAACACCTAGTGCTGTTGTTTCTGTTATTTTAGGCCTTACTACATTTACATTTAAGAGATTTGATTGAATTTGCATTAATAGATCATTATTACTTGCTCCTCCATCAACTTTTAACTTATTAAATTTCGTGCCTGAATCCTTTTCCATTTCAACTATAATTTCCATAGAGCGCAATGCAATAGCTTCAAGAGCAGCTCTAGCAATATGACCTTTTTTAGTTCCTCTGGTTATCCCCATTATTGCACCTTTAGCATTCGGATTCCAATATGGTGCACCAAGGCCTGAAAGGGCTGAAATAAAAGTTACCCCTCCACTATCTTTGACTGTTTTTGCTAATGCCTCTATTTCTGATGATTCCTTTATAATATTTAACTGATCTCTTAACCATTGTACTATAGCTCCAGCTATAAAAACACTGCCTTCCAAAGCATAAACTGTTTCATCCTTGATCTTCCAAGCTATAGTCGTTAACATTTTATTATTAGATTTTACCGCTTTATTGCCTGTATTCATCATACAAAAGCAACCTGTTCCATAGGTGTTTTTTACATCCCCAGGTTTAATACACATCTGACCAAATAATGCAGCTTGTTGATCTCCCGCAATACCACAAATTGGAATTTCAGCATTTAAAATTGATTTATCAATAAATCCAACTTTTTGAGAACTATCTAAAACTTTAGGTAATAAATTTTTAGGAATATTTAATATTGAAAGCAATTCATCATCCCATTTAAGCGAGTGAATATTAAAAAGCAAGGTTCTACTTGCATTAGTACAATCAGTAACATGGTATTTTTTATTAGTTAAATTCCATATCAACCATGAATCAATTGTTCCAAATATTAAATCTCCATTTTCTGCAGACTTACGAATCTTGTGATCTGAATCTAAAATCCATTTAATTTTAGTTCCTGAAAAATAAGCGTCCAAAACCAATCCTGTTTTATTATAAAATATTTCCTTATAACCATTTTCATCAAGATTATCACAAATAGAAGATGTTCTTCTATCTTGCCAAACAATAGCATTGTAAACTGGCTTCCCTGTATTCTTATTCCAAATTACAGTGGTTTCTCTTTGATTAGTAATTCCAATTGAATCAATTTCATTAATATTAATTTTTGATTTTTTTATAACATCATGAATTGCATTTAATTGAGTTTCCCAAATTTCTATTGGGTTATGCTCTACCCATGATTCTTTTGGAAATAATTGCGTGAATTCAAATTGTGAGATTGAAATTTGAGTTCCTTTTTTATCAAAAATAATAGCTCTTGAACTTGTTGTTCCAGCATCTATAGCTAATACATATTTTTTCATAAGTTTTTCTTTACATCATTTGAAAAATAAGCTTATAAGAAATATTTGCTATATCATCCATTTTAACTAACATTAATGATGGTAATTTTATATCAAAATCTGTTAAAACTATAGAAAAATTACCTTCAATTTCTATTGAATCTTTATTGACTGAATATTCCGCTTCAAATTTCTTATTAATTTTTATTCCATGAAAATCTAGTTCACCAGATAGAGCAATTTTTTCTTCTGTAATTAAAATTTGATCAGAATAAAATTTAACTTGTGGATATTTAAAAGCATCCAAAACTCTTAAAGAATTAGAATCTCTATTACTAATTCCACTATCAAAATCTGCAATGTTTGCTGCTACAGCAATTTTACTGTCTTTATCCTTTAAAAAAAATACTCCCTTTATATTTTTATTAATTCCTTTCCATTGATGAAGTAAATGTTTTGCCTGGTATTCTATAAAAGATTTTTCAGTGTCTATCATCCATCTATTATCATTTTGAGAAAAACAATTTATTAATGGATTTATTAAAACAAGAAGTATTATAAAATTCTTTTTCATTTTAAAATTTTAGAACAATTACCGCTGTAGCATAACTTGCAAAAGCAGTGTATGCCGAAGCCTTATGAATTTTTTTATCTCTATGCTTGTAATGATTTGTTGCTACCATTGCTGAAAAATGAATAGTTGCTAATATTTTGTGTGCTTTAATTGAATCAAAACCTTTTGATTTCTTTTTATTAATAAGTGGTGGTGGTGAAAATAAAGAAAGTCCAGCCCCAGTAAAATAACCAATATTAACCACTGTACCCATCGTATTATGAGTCTTTCTTAAACTCTCATCTCCATTGTATAGCTTTCCTCCAATAATTCCTTGAGCTATCATTGAAGCTAAAGTTAAATAACCAATTGCCTGATGAGCTGTAAGCATTGACTTTCTTAATTTCAATTCCTTTTCTCTATTTTCAAGATTCAATTCTGAAATTCCTGTTTTCCTAAATAAGCCCTTTTCTCCCCATAGTAGACTTTGAGTAAAAACCATTCTTTCAGGAAGAAGTTCTATTTGATTTTTTTCTTCAGAAATCATGCTAAAGAGTTCATCTTTATCTTGAGAATAATTAGTTGAAATTGAAATCAGAATAAAAAGAAATAAAATATGTTTCACTAATTTTTTAAAATTGATTTTGGCAAAGGCTCTAAGTATCCTAAAGATACAAGAAAATCATCTGCTTTATTCATTGTATCAACAAATGGACCATTATTATCTCTACCATAATTAAAAAAACCATGTTCCTTATTTTCATAAGCAAAAAGTATACATGAGTTTCCAAATTCATTCATTTTTTTTGTAAAAATTTCAGCAGATGAAAATGGTACAGTTTTATCTGCTGTTCCATGAAAAATTATTGTTGGTGGTAATTCCTTTTTAATATTATGATAAGGTGATATACTATAATAGTCATCAGTTCCTATTCTTTTCTTTGCTTGTTCATTATTTATCCATCTCTCACTCACAGTATTCAATCCTGGATTAAAAAGAATCATTGCACTTGAAACGGAATTGAATTCATAATTATCACTTGGATCATCAAAGTTCTTTAACATTATGGTTGAGGCTGCCAAATTTCCTCCTGCAGATCCCCCACTAGCAACTATTTTATTTATGTCAACTCCTAAAATATCACCATTTTTTTTAACCCATTTAATTAAAGATTTACCATCAGAAATAGAATTAATAACTTTCACATCATGTCTACTTGAAACTCTATAATCTGCTAAAATTGCCACCATTCCTCTAGAACTTAAATATTTAGCGTGCTCTACAAATTGATCAGGTGTTCCTGCTCTATAACCTCCTCCAAAAAAGAAAATTATTGCAGGTTTTTTTTCTTTCAATACATGACCTTTTGGATTAAAAACCCAAACTTTTAAGTCAGTATCTTTTGTTTTTTTGTAAATATATTCAATGGCATCGCCAACTTTTTTTGGGGGATAATTACTTTGACTATATAATTCAAAGGAAATCAAAAAAAATAAAACAAATAGAGTGTTTTTCATACAATCATAATGACCAAGCTCTTCCACCGGTAGTTTCTTGAAGATCAACACAACCTTTCTGTTGCCCAGGAATAGGCACATAAGCTAGTACATTTTCACCAATGTACTCATTACCTTTAAAAGCAGTAATAGTTAATTGACGAATAGTATTTAAAAAATTATATGAAAAAGCTTCAATTAAAAGGATATTTTTTTCAATACTTTCATTTTTGTTTTTATTATAAGCCTGTCTCCATTTATTATGGGAATCTTTTTTAGTTTTAAAGAAATATTCTATACTTGATTCTAAATCATTTCTATTAAGTTTTTCATAATTATTTTTATCTGATTTTTCCAGACAATCATTCAAAAATGTATCTAATGATTTTTTTAATAAAACTTGATCATTATTGTTTGAGATATTATAAATATACAGATCAATAAATTTAATTAGGTTTAATTCTTTAGAACCTGGAATATTATTATCAGATGGTATTATTATATCTGTTAGTTCAGAAATAACACTAATTTGGTTTGTATTAAAAAAAGAAGGATTCCAATCTAGATCGTTCTTACAACTTTGCAGTAAACTTAAAACTGCTGGTGAGAGTGTTATAGTTCCTAAACTTAATCCTAAATTTTTAAGTGCCTTTCTTCGATTCATTTTAAATATTTTTTTTATTTAATTCACTTACAGCATGTTTAGCTGCTCTAGCAGTTAAAGCCATATAGGTTAAAGATGGATTTACATTACCAGATGATGTCATAGCAGATCCATCAGTTACAAATACATTTTTTACATCATGAATTTGATTAAACTTGTTTAAAACTGAAGTTTTAGGGTCGTGACCCATTCTAGCTGTTCCCATTTCATGAATACCAAGTCCTAAATCATATTTTGATTCAGTGCTTTTAACATTTTTAAAACCTGCATTTTCAAGCATTTCAACAGCTTGAGCTTTCATGTCTTTTCTCATATTTAACTCATTTTCTCTTATATGGGCATCAAAAGTTACTGTTGGAAGACCCCATTTATCTTTCTTCTCATAGTTTAAATACATCTTATTATCGTGATATGGCAAAATTTCACCAAATCCCGTTAAACCTACATTCCATCCTCCTGGTGATAAAATGGCTTCTTTTAGATCTTTTCCATAGGATAATTCCGCAATTAGTTTAGTCCAATCTCCTCTTCTAGCACCACCCTGATATCCGTATCCTCTTAAAAAATCTTTTCTATTCGTAGAACCTCCTATATTTCTAAATTTAGGTATATTAATTCCTCCAGGTCTTCTTCCTGTATAGTATTTATCATTAAAATCATCACATTTAGCATTAGCACCAACTTTAAAATGATGATCCATTAAATTGTGACCAAGCTCTTCAGAATCATTTCCCATTCCATTTGGAAATCTATTTGATTTTGATTGCATCAATATTGAAGTGGATCCTACGGTTGAGGCACAAACAAAAATAACTTTTGCTTTAAATTCATAAGTTAAATTAGTTTCTGCATCAATGACTTTTACTCCAGTTGCTTTTTTTGTTGTTTCATCATAAGTAATTTCATAAACTAATGAATGAGGCCTTAAAGTCATATTTCCAGTAGCTTCAGCAGCTGGAAGTGTAGATGAATTACTACTAAAATAGGCTCCAAATGGACATCCTCTTCTACAACGATTTCTGTACTGACAAGTTACTCTTCCAAGACCAGGTTTTGTGCCTTCAGTAATATGCGCTATTCTAGCCATTGTGACAAATCGATTGTCATATGTACTAGTTACTGAATCTTTTAATACTTTTTCAACACAGTTCATTTCCATAGGCTTTAATAGTTTACCACTTGGAAATTGTGGTAATCCTAAATTTTCACCTGTTACACCTATATAATCTTCCACGTAATCATACCATGGTGCTAAATCATTATATCTTACTGGCCAATCAACAGCTATGCCTTCTTTAGCATTTCCCTCAAAATCAAATTTTGTTAAACGGTGGCTTTGTCTTCCCCAAGTTAATGATCTTCCTCCCACATGGTATCCTCTAATCCAATCAAACGGTCTATCTTCATTGTAAGGATGATCTATGTCGTCAACAAATAAATGTTTGGTAGCTTCTCTATTCACATATCCAGTTCTGCTTTGCTTTGGCTGTCTTTCTTTAATTTTATTTGTTATAACATCACCTAAAGGAAGGTCCCAATTATCCAAATTTGCAGTTGTATAATCTTCAATATGTTTTAACATCCGTCCTCTTTCTAAAACAAGGGTTTTTAAACCAGCCTCACACAATTCTTTTGCAGCCCATCCTCCACTAACTCCTGTTCCAATTACAATTGCATCAAATTCATTTTTCATGTAAAAAAATTAAAGTAATAATGTTTACAAAGATTCACCATATGACCATCCCTCTCTTACAGGTTCCTTTATATACTCATTAACATCTGGCCTATTAGTAATTTTCATATTTTCTGAGTCATATTTTAAATTAGCATTAAATCTTTGGGCTAAACATCCCAAAATTGCCATTTCCGTAAGACTTGCACCATAATCAAAATTTGAAAGAGGTAATTTGTCATTTTTTATAGCATGAACCCATTCTTCAACTGGTGATTCGTCATCAATTCTAGGAATAACTTTTTCTGGTGCATTTTTCAAAAATTCATTCCAATCAGAATCTGACATTAATAATTTTGGATTATTTGGTCTTCCTCCAGTAATCAAAGTGTTTTTATCACCAACCATTATCATTCCTTGCCTGTTGTAGTCTTTTTTATTAGCATCATTAGATTTAAATTTATCTAGACCAAGTTCATTAAAAAGTTCTGGTTTTAAACCACCTTCATACCAATTTAATTTAACATTTTTATTATCAAAATTATACTTGACAATAGATTGATCAGAAACAAAATTATATTTTGTTCTAGGATTTGGAATTTCTACATCAATTGAATTTGGCATGCCTAAATCCATAGCCCAAAAAGGACCATCAAGAGTATGACATGCCCAATCTCCAAGCTGACCATTTCCAAAATCATAAAAACCTCTCCATGATTTGGGGGCATATGCTGAATTAAATTCTCTATTTTTTGCAGGTCCTAACCACAAATCCCAATCTAAATAATCTGGAATTGGATCTTTTGGTGGTGGAAAACTTTCAGGTTTAGTCCAATAATGTCCTGGTCTAAAATCAAATGTTCCAATCCACGCATGAATTTCCTTCACTTCTCCTAAAATTCCTGCTTCATACCATTCTTTTATAGATCTAATTCCATTAGTTGTATGACCTTGATTTCCCATTTGAGAAACAATTCCGTAGTATTTAGCTGCTTTTTTCATTGTTCTAAGCTCCCATACATTATGAGCTAATGGTTTTTCAACATAAACATGTTTTCCAAGCTCCATCGCAGCCATAGTTGCAGCATAGTGAGTGTGATCTGGAGTACTAATGATAACTGCATCAATTTCTTTATGCATTTCATCAAACATTACTCTAAAATCCTTAAATTTTCTAGCTTTTGGATTCATTTTGTATCCTTCAGAAGCTCTGTTATCATCAACATCACACATTGCAACAATATTCTCATTATTAACTTTACTCCAATTTGCCTTACCTCTTCCACCAACTCCAATCACTGCTACGTTTAATTTACTATTTGGAGAGCAAGAGTAGAGACCTGGCAGAATTAATAATCCAGTTGATAATGCTGATGTTTGTTTTAAAAATGATCTTCTTGTATTTTTCATATTTTGATTTGAATATTAAAGGAAAATATTACATAGTTACTTAATACTTAAATATAATAAAATACTTTATAGTATTTCTAACAAAAAATTCTAAAACAAAACTCATTGTTTATTTATTTTTTTAACTCATTTCTATAAATGAGTGAAATAAATATTGTAATTATAAAGTAAAGTACCATTATAGAATAAAAGAAAATATGATTTTCAATTAAAAATTGATTGTAAGGATGCATAAGAAAAAGTATGGATCCCAATCCTCTAAAGAATTCAAATTTTGAAGCCCAAGAGTATAAATCTAAAAAAGATGTAAAACCAAAAATTGAAGCAAAGATTAAAAAGCCATAAGAAATTTGAAATTCTGTTGAAAAAAGGCTAAAATTTGATAAAAAGAAAAAAACCAAAATATTAATAGAAATGAAATGAAAAAGTGCAATCCATTTAAATTTAGTTGAATAATTATGATTATACTTGACTCTATTCTTTAAATCAGTTATCATAGGTCTTGGAAATTTTTCAATTACATCATTTGGTCTCCAACCAGTTGGCATAAACCATAATCTAAATTTATCTTTAATACTTCTTGTATTATATGCATCTTGAATCAGATGGTATGCATGTTGAAAATTAATTAAAATAGGATTCCACGTATTAACTGGCTTTAAGACCCCATAAACTGGCGGTTCATTATCTAATTCTTCTTGAAAAGTTCCAAAAATTCTATCCCATATACAAAAGATAGCAGATAAGTTTTTGTCAATATAAGTTGGATTAATAGCATGATGAACTCTATGCTGTGAAGGGGTTACAATTATATACTCCAAAAAACCTAATTTTCCTATATGTTGAGTGTGATACCAAAATTGAGCAAATAAATGTAATGGAGCCAATATATTTATAACATTTGGAGGAATTCCAAAAATAGCAGCAGGAATTAAAAATAAAGCCCCAAATCCTATCCAAGCTGAAATACTTTGTCTTAAAGCACAAGCCATATTAAATTCCTCACTACTATGATGAATAATATGTCTATTCCAAAAAATATTCACTTTATGATTTAATCTATGGTTCCAATAACTAGCAAAATCAATGCATATAAAAGCAACTAAGTATAGGATAAAACTAGATTCCAAGTTAACAATTGATATAGAATCTAGAATATATGGATAGGAAATAATAATTAAAACTAAACCTAGAGAATCTTTAAGGATATTGGTCATTCCTGAACTTAGGCTAGAAATAGTATCCATAAATGAATAGGTTTGTTTATTAGTAAAATGACCATATAAAATTTCAATTGTCATTAAAACAAAAAAACCTGGAATTACCCATAATAAAATCGCAGCATAAGTATCCATATAATATATCTAATAAAGACTTTAAAAAACTTTAAATTTAAACATATTTTTTTAAATTTGCAGCGCTAAAAAGGTCGCGTAGCTCAGCTGGATAGAGCATCTGCCTTCTAAGCAGACGGTCAGAGGTTCGAATCCTCTCGCGATCACTTAAAACC
>MDSV01153039.1_pt1 | contig 51654 bp, 42 predicted proteins | sample 810851 | NCBI WGS metagenome assembly MDSV01 (sample SAMN05326640, study PRJNA326480) | marine metagenome | isolation source: seawater | place: Atlantic Ocean: North East | collected 2012
GTGGAACACAGCCTGTACAACCAACACAAGTAAATTGTTGGGATGTATTTACCTTTAATACAAGTACATGTTCATGGGACACATCAGGATCACAAGATCCACAACCAACTTTATCATGCTGGGAGACTGCAACATTTAATACAGTTACATGTGCTTGGGATGTAAGTGGAACACAGCCTGTACAACCAACACAAGTAAACTGCTGGGATGTATTTACCTTTAATACTAATACCTGTAGTTGGGATACTTCAGGATCTCAACCATTACAGCCAGCACAAGTAAACTGCTGGGATGTGTTTACCTTTAATACTAATACCTGTAGTTGGGATGTAAGTGGAACGCAGCCTACACAACCGACTGGATTATCATGTTGGGAGACAGCAACATTTGATACAACAACATGTGCTTGGATAGTAACGGGAACACAGCCTACACAACCTTCACTTGCTTGTTGGGAGACAGCAACGTTTAATACAACCACTTGTGTTTGGGATGTAAGTGGAACGCAGCCTACACAACCGACTGGATTATCATGCTGGGAGACAGCAACATTTGATAGCACTTCCTGTTCCTGGGTGGTTAGTGGAACACAAGTTTTAGCCGAGATTTCACAATCAGGAGAAACACTATCAGCAATGACTAATCCTCCTGGTTTAAATGCAGATTGGTATAATATTCAAAATGAAGATGGCAATATAAGAATATGGTTAATGCAAGAGGACGCCTCAACATTTAACCCAACATTTGATTGTTCATATTTTATAGTTGTTAATCACGAAGGGTGCACAGATACTAGTGAAGTATATTCTTATGGAGCAAGCGCGGCTAGGATTGGATCTTTTATAACTTCTCCAAATCCAACAAATGGTTTAGTAGAAGTAAAGTTTGAAAACAATAACAACCAATTTGTAACACTAAAGCTTATAGGAAACAAAGGTGTTATTTTAGATGAATTTATAACAACGGAAGATAACTTAAAACTAGACTTATCAAAGTATCCTTCAGGAAATTATTATTTACATTTTAATTCTGAAGGAGCAGTTCAAGGGTGTGGATTAGAGAGGGTTCAAAAGATATCAACCAAAATAATTTTAAACAAATAGACATGAAAAATACAATTTTAATACTATTATTTGCTATCGGATTACTTTCATCATGCGGTAAGAGTAGCCCTCAGCCAACATGTGAGGAAGGAGGAACAGAAGTCACTCCTTAATTTTAAATGTGAAAAAAAAAAAGTGTTCTAATACTTTTTTTATTAAGTGGATTTTTGTGTTTTTCACAAGAAAACATAAGGTTTTCGGAAACAATAACAGAAGAGGATTTAAAACGGTACATGTTAGTCCTTGCTTCAGATTCTTTAGAGGGAAGAGAAACAGGAAAGCCTGGTCAAAAAATGGCGGCTGATTATATTAAGAACTATTTCAAATCAATAGGGATACCCCCTTATAGAAGAAAAAAATATTATCAAAAATTTAAGATTAGATCAGACAGATTGTCTAGAATATTGAAGAAAAAAGTAGTTGTTAAAGGAGAAAATGTTTTAGGCTATATACAAGGAACTGACTTAAAAAACGAATTGATAGTTATAAGTGCACACTATGATCATCTTGGAAAAAAAGACAGTTTAATTTTTAATGGAGCAGATGACAATGCTTCTGGAACAGCAGCAATAATGGAAATAGCCCAAGCATTTATGATTGCAAAAAAAGAAGGAAAGGGACCTCGAAGAAGTGTTTTAATAATAGCTTTTTCTGGTGAAGAAAAAGGTCTTTTAGGCAGTAAGTATTACACAAACAATCCAGTTTTTCCTTTAGAAAAAACAATTGCAAACTTAAATATAGATATGATAGGAAGGTTAGATGAATTCCATAAGGAAGATTCAAATTATGTTTATTTAATAGGAGCAGATAGACTAAGTCAAGAGTTGCATGACATTAGTGAACAAGTTAATGAAAAACATACAAAATTAGAATTAGATTATAGATACAACAAAGAAGACGATCCAAATAGATATTATTACAGATCAGATCATTATAATTTTGCAAAAAACAACATCCCCGTAATATTTTATTTTAATGGCGTTCATGACGACTATCACAAAGTAACAGATACTTTAGAAAAAATAGACTATTATAAAATTGAGAGAATAACAAAGTTAATATTTTTAACAGCTTGGGAGTTAGCAAATAAAGAAGAAAGAATAAAATTAAAATGAAATTAGTAAAGATTTCTTCTGAGGAAATTAGAACTTTAAGACACAAAGTCCTTCGTCAAGGAAAGCCTTTTTCAACAACAACCTACCAAAGAGATAATTGTATAGAGACGTTTCATTTAGCTTTTATGAAAGATAGTGAACCTATAAGTTGCGCAACATTTTATCCAGAAAACACTAGCTTAATAAGCTCTAAAAGGGCATATAGATTAAGGGGAATGGCAACAATAAAAGAACACAGAAAAAAAGGGTATGGCAAAAAAATAATGAGTAAAGCCATAGAAGAAATTAAAAAAAGAAAAGGCAATTTTTTATGGTGTAACGCAAGACTAGTGGCGGTAGAATTTTATAAAAAAATAGGCTTTTCTTCTAAAGGAGAACAGTTTAACATTTCAGACATAGGGCCACACTATTTTATGTATAAAAAGCTATAGATCAAACTTTATACCCTGAGCAAGAGGAAGTTCACTGGTGTAGTTTATAGTATTAGTTTGTCTTCTCATATATATTTTCCATGCATCGCTACCACTTTCTCTTCCTCCGCCAGTTTCTTTTTCTCCACCAAACGCACCGCCAATTTCAGCCCCACTTGTTCCAATGTTTACATTAGCAATACCACAATCACTTCCAGAGCAAGATAGAAAAGCTTCGGCCTCTCTTAGATTTTTTGTCATTATAGCAGAAGAAAGCCCCTGAGCAACACTGTTTTGCATTTCTATAGCCTCTTCCAAATCAGAATAAGATATTAAATATAAAATAGGAGCAAAAGTTTCGTGTTGTACAATTTCAAAGTCATTTTTAGCCTCAATAATAACAGGTTTTACATAACAACCGCTTTCATAACCGCGTCCAATTAAAACTTCTCCTTCTATAAGAACCGTTCCCCCCTCTTCTTTTGCTTTTTCAATTGCATTTAAATACATTTTAACAGCATCTTTATCAATCAGGGGCCCAACATGATTTGACTCATCTAAAGGATTTCCAATTTTTAATTGTTTGTAAGCATTAACAAGTTTTGTTTTTACATCGTCATACAAAGAATCATGAACTATTAATCTTCTAGTTGAGGTACATCTTTGTCCACATGTTCCAACAGCTCCAAATAAAGAGCCGATGATAGTAATTTCTAGATCTGCTTCAGGAGTTATAATAATAGCATTATTTCCACCAAGCTCTAATAGAGATTTTCCAAAACGTTCTGCAACTTTTGTTCCAACAATTCTGCCCATTCTTGTTGATCCTGTTGCAGAAATTAAAGGTAATCTGCTATCTGCTGTCATCATTTCTCCAACAGAATAATCACCATTTATAATACAAGAAATACCATCAGGCAAATTATTTTCAGCAGCGACTTCATTCCATATATTTTGACAAGCAACACTGCAAAGAGGAGTTTTTTCTGAAGATTTCCAAACACAAGTATCCCCACAAATCCAAGCCAAAGCAGTATTCCAGTTCCAAACAGCGACAGGAAAATTAAAAGCAGAGATTATGCCAACAACTCCTAATGGATGGTATTGCTCATACATTCGATGACCAGGCCTTTCGGAATGCATAGTTAGTCCATGAAGCTGTCTAGAAAGGCCAACAGCAAAATCACAGATGTCGATCATTTCTTGCACTTCGCCAAGACCTTCTTGAAGAGACTTTCCCATTTCGAAAGAGACTAATTCTCCAAGAGGATGCTTGTACTTACGTAATTTTTCTCCATATTGTCGCACAATTTCTCCTCTTTTAGGAGCAGGAATTAGCCTCCATGTTTTAAACGCAGAAGTTGCGATCTCGATAACTTTTTCATATTCTTCTTTTGTTGTTGTTGTTACACAACCAATCAGACTTCCGTCAACAGGAGAGAATGAGTCTATTTTTTTTCCGCTACCAAAAGAAAGGGATCCAACAGAAGTTCCGTTGTTTAAATCTTTTAGACCTAAAGTGTTAAGAGCGTTTTTTATATCAATCATATTCTTTTTTATAAAACAAATTTAAAAAAGAAAATGTTAGTAGTTTAAATATTATCTACATTTTCTTTTTCTTTATCAACGTCCTCTATGTTTTCTTCATTTTTATCCGATTTAGATATATTGTTTTCAGGGTCTTTTGAGATTTCTTCGTTGGCAACAGCTTCGATATTATTACTTAATGAGCTTTTTCTAGAAATTAATCCCCAAGACATAATTAAACAACTAACTAAAATGACAAACAAAAGAGTTCCTTGAAGCTCGGGGCCAAGGCTTAATTGTTGAGGAATAGAAAAGAATAATAGAATAGTAATTAATCCTCTTGGGGCAACAAATAGCTGAGGAAAAATATTTTTTCCACTAAATAAAAACAATACAATACAACGAATTACATATATAATCAAAAGAGTTAGAAGACCAAGACCAATAACTTTTAGGCTTAAAAGTGAGCCTAAGTAGGCGGACCACCCAAAAACAATAAAAAAGAAGGTTCTAACAACAAATGCAGACTCAGCGGTAATTGTTTTAAAATCATACAAAATGTTTTTTAGAGAATCAAAGCTCACTATCGAAGAAAACCGTTTAAAAAACAATCTATAATTATTTAAAATTAAACCAAAAACTAAAATCATAATTAAAGAAGAGAGGTGAAATAGTTTGCCAATTGCATAAATTAATAATAAAATAGCAATAATTAGAAAAAGTTTAACATGACCTCTAATGTTTTGAAAAGCATAAATTATTATATATGATAAGAAAACAGAAAAAATAATTGTTAAAAACAAATTGCCAAACATTTCCCCATAAACACTACTCCCTTCAGAAGCCTGGCTTAAGGTCAAGACGCTGTAAAAAGCAACGATACCTAGAATATCAGAAATAGTGCTTTCATATATCATAAATTCTTTTTTTTCATCGCTTAAGTCTTCTATACTTGGAAGAATAATCGCAGAACTAAGAATAGAAAGAGGGATAGTATATAACAAGGCGTGTATAAGGCTTACATCAAGTAGGTAACTAAAAGAAAGAGCACATACATATGAAGTGCCAATTAAACCAATTAAAGCAACAAGAAAAGATTTTGTAATTAGAGGCATTTTGTTTTTTACTAGCTCTAGGTCCAAAGCAGCCTCTAAAACAATCAAAATTAAACCTACTACGCCAAGAACTTCTAGTATGGGAAAAAGGTTGGGCTTTTCTACGCCCATAAAACGAAGGCAATAATTAATAAAGATACCAAGACCAATAAGCAAAAGAACAGAAGGGATCCCTGTTTTTTTTGAATATACATTAAATAGATATGAAATGATAATAGTAAGAGAAAAAATTATAATGTAGTGATATGTAGAAAGAGCTAAAAGCATTTATAAAAGCCTAAAAATATCATTTGCATTTGCATATACGACCAGGGCAAGCAATAAAAACATCCCAACGGCTTGGGCATATTCCATAAATTTTTCTGGTGCTGGTTTTCCAACAATTATTTCATACAACAAAAACATAACGTGCCCTCCGTCTAAAGCGGGAATTGGTAATAAATTCATAAAAGCAAGCATTAATGAAAGAAATGCAGTTAGGTTCCAAAAAGCTTCCCAGTTCCAGGTTGCCGGGAACAAAGAGCCGATAGCGCCAAATCCACCCATACCTTTATATGCGCCAGTATTTGGATTAAGTATTAGTTTAAATTGATCAATATAGCTCATAAGCTTCTTTTTAGCTTTTTTGAATCCAGCAGGAAAAGACTGCAAGAGGGAAAAATTTTGAGAAGCAAATGTGTATGTATTAAACTCTTCAAGTTTGGAAAAAGAAAAGAGGCCAGGAACGAAACCAAGCCTCCCTTCATTTGAAACTAAGCAAGAAACAGTAATTTCTTCGCTAGATCGCTCAACAATCAAGTCAACATTTTTTCCACGATAGTCGTCTAACGCTAATTTAAATTGATCAAAATATTTATAACGCACACCATTCATTCCAATTATGACATCGTTTTTTAAAAGACCAGCTTTTTTTGCATTGGAGTTTTCAGAAAAACCAGAAATAACAGTTGGGATTCTAGGCATTAAAATTAGCTTGTTGGTGGCATTTAAAAACTGATCAACAACGTTTTCAGGCATATATAGGTCAACCCTTTTACCATCTCTTTCAACCGAAATAACATCAGACACAATAATTTTTTCTAGAACATCTGTAAACCGCTCTATTTTTTTTCCGTCAGCAGAAACAATTTTATCGCCAGTTTTAAAACCTAGGTTTTCGGCCATTTTTTCTGTACACCAAACCCCGTCATTCAAACTGTCATTGGGTAAGTATTTATCCCCATAAACGAAAAGAGTTAAAGAATAAATAAAAACTCCTAAAAGTAAATTAACAGCTACACCTCCAACCATTATAATTAATCTTTGCCAGGCAGGTTTTGCTCTAAACTCCCATTTTTCAGGAGCTTTTTTCATTTGATCTTTGTCCATTGACTCGTCAATCATTCCAGCAATTTTAACATAACCCCCTAAAGGCAACCACCCAACACCATACTCAGTGTCTCCTATTTTCTTTTTTAGGACAGAAAACCAGGGGTCAAAAAAAAGATAAAACTTTTCTACCTTAGTTTTAAAAAGTTTTGCAGGAATAAAATGTCCAAGCTCATGTAAAACAACCAATATAGATAGGCTCATTAACAATTGAGAGGCTTTAATTATAATATCCATTAGATTATGCTTTTTGCAAATTTACGGGTTTCATTATTTGTTTGTATATAATCATCTAAACTTGGACTTTTTACAAAAGTAATTTTTTGCATGCAATTAGCAATTAATTCAGGCATATTTAAAAAACTAATTTGTTCTTTTAAAAAAGCCTCTACAGCAACTTCATTTGCAGCATTTAAAATACAAGGAACATTACCCCCCTGTTTAAGGGCTAAAAAAGAAAGCTCAAGGTTTTTAAATGTTTCTAAATTTGGTTTTTCGAAAGTTAAGTTTGGAAAGTCAAAAAAAGAAAATCTAGCAAAGGAGTTTTTTATTCGATTAGGAAAACCAAGCGCATATTGAATTGGGGTTTTCATGCAGGGGATACCCATTTGGGCTATTACCGAGCTGTCGATAAATTGGACTGCGGAATGGATTACAGATTGAGGATGAACAACTACACTAATTTGATCAGGATTAATGTTAAAAAGCCATTTTGCCTCAATAACTTCAAGCCCTTTATTCATTAATGTTGCGGAATCAATGCTTATTTTTTTTCCCATATCCCAGTTTGGGTGTTTCAGCGCATCTTCCTTGCACACATGCTTTAACTGTTTTTTAGAGAAGCCTCTAAAAGGCCCCCCAGAAGCAGTTAAATAAATTTTTTCCACTGCAAGAGACTCTTCACCGTTAAGACATTGAAATATTGCAGAGTGTTCTGAATCAACGGGAATAATAGGGACATTATGTTCTTTGCATAAGTAGCAAATTAACTCTCCAGCGACAACAAGGGTTTCTTTGTTAGCCAAGGCGATAGTTTTTTTTGATTTTATAGCGCTAATAGTAGGAAGCAATCCAGAATAACCAACAAGAGCGGTTAATACAAGCTCAACCTCAGGGATTTTAACCACTTCAACTAGAGCGTTAGCTCCAGAAAGAACATTTATAGCTTCATTTTTTAAAGCGGACTTAACTTCTGTATATTTTTTTTCATTCACTATAACCACATAAGAAGGTTTAAACTTAATTGCTTGTTTAATGAGTAGAGAGCTGTTATTGTTTGCGGTTAAGACAACAACCTCAAACATACTCTTATGTTCAAAAACAACATCGAGAGTTTGTTTTCCTATCGACCCTGTTGACCCTAATATGGCGATCTTTTTTTTAATCATTTTTTAAAATTGTTAGTTGGTTGGCAATTAATCTATCATTAGCCAATCGTGGTGTTTTGTTTTGACCCCCAAGTTTACCTACAGACTTCATGTAATTTATAAATCCATTCTTTTTAACACAACTAATTTTTAAGTGTCTTAAAATACCATCTGTAATTAAGTCTTTATAATAAACATTTCTTTTTTGCAAATTATTATCTAATAAGAGGGCAAACTCATCTAAACAGGACGGGGTGCGCTCAAATTCAATGAACCACTCATGAAAAGGTAGTCCAGATTTCGGGTTTACTTGAGGGGCTACATGAAACTCTTTTATCTCAGCAGACATTATAGAAAGGGCTTCTTTTAATGAGGACTCAACCTCTTCAGCAATTACATGTTCACCAAAAGCGGATGTAAAATGTTTTATCCTGCCAGTTACAATTATTTTATATGGGTTTATACTTACAAACTTAACCGTGTCACCTATGTTGTAGCCCCACAAACCGGCATTTGTATTTAAAATAATAACATAGTTTGTGTCTAAAGAAACATCTTTTAACCAAACTCGTTTGCCAGCCCCATTATTAAAATCAGAAACGGCAATAAATTCATAAAAAATATTGTTGTTAACACAAAGCGTCATTCCCATTTCTTTCTGAGAGTCTTGATATGCAATAAATCCCTCCGAAGCAGGATAAAGTTCAATACCTGTAATTTTCTTATTAATTAGCGCTTTGAATGAGTTTTTGTAAGGTTCAAAATTCACCCCACCGTACATATAAACAGATAGGTTGGGAAAAAGATCACCAACAGAGGAGTTAGTCTTTTCAATAAGTTTTTCAAAATACATCTGAACCCAAGGGGGTATTCCCCCAATAAGAGTCATGTTTTCAGAGATAGTTTCATTAACAATAGAATTTATTTTTTCCTCCCAGTTATCAATACAGTTTGTGTCGTAACTAGGTAGGCGATTTTTTAATAGGTATTTAGGAACATGATGTGCGACAATTCCAGAAAGGCGACCAGTTAAAACAGACCCTGTTTTCTTAAGCTTGGGAGAACCCTGTAAAAAAATCATTTTTCCATCAACAATATTTGCGTTCTTGCTTTCAGCGATATAAGACAAAATGGCGTCTCTAGCGCTTATTATATGGTGAGACATAGACTCCTTGCTGATTGGAATATACTTAGTGCCAGAAGTTGTTCCAGAAGTTTTGCAAAAATAAATGGGACGACCAGGCCAAAGCACATTTTTTTCTCCAGAAATTAAGCGCTTTATATATTTAAGCAAAGCCTCATAGTCTCTTATAGGAACGTTTCTTTTCCAGTCATCATAGCTTTTGATTTGGTTAAAATTATGGTCTTTACCAAATGATGTGTGTTTTGCTGAGGAAACTAATGAAAGAAGGGTTTTTCTCTGTATTTCAATAGCATTTTTTTTCCAAAAAGAGTTTTTGAAAACAATATATTTAGCAAAAATTAAAGCGGAAAAAGATTTAAAGGGCATATTAAAAGTTAATAAAGTTTGTAGGGTTTAATGGAAGGCCGTTGTTCCACAGTTCAAAATGCAAGTGTGGACCAGAAGAGAGTTCCCCAGAGTTTCCTACCACAGCAATATAGTCGCCAGCCAAAACAAAATCTCCCACGTCTTTAAGTAAAACAGAATTGTGTTTATATACAGAAATATAATTGTTTTCATGTTGAACCATCAATACATATCCTGTCTCTGCCGTCCACTGGCTAGAAATAACTGTTCCATCTAAGACACTTGAAATTTTTGCACCTTTTTTTGCTACCAAATCAACACCGAAGTGTTTTGTTTTTAGACAAAAACTATCAATAATTAGTCCAGAAATAGGTGTAAAAAAAGTTAAAAAATTGTTTTTCATGTTTTTGTTTGTATATATTGAGCTATTTTCTTCAGATTCTACGTAAACTCTAAGCAAAGAATCTTCTTTAGATTTTTTAAGGCTAATAGGATGGGTTTGTGAATTGTTTTTTTCTGTCGAGTTAATTTTCTCGAGACTCTTCATAGGAGAGCCTGTAATAATCCCCGTTAGATTTTTTAAGTAAGCCTCCCTAGAAACTATTAAAGTGTTTAAGGAATCAGTTTTTAAAGATAAAGAAATTAATTGCTCTTGTAGGCGAGAGTTAGTTTTTTCGGGAACATATTCATTAAGAGGACTGTATGATAACAATAAAAAAGACAATAGCAATGCAACGAAAAGAAACGAGCATATAAACATAACAATTTTTAAGAAGGAAACCTTTGTGGAAATCCTTTCCTCAAAAGAGTCGGTAGTCATAATAACCAGCCTAAAAGTTTTGGTTAAGCTGCGCCAGAATTTTTTTTTGTTAGAGTTATTTGTCATAATTATTGCAAATATCATAAAAATATAGGCATATTTGTGAGAAATTTTAAGATACAAGTAAAATATTCTAAAATAAAGAGAGTTATTACTAATGTTGAAGACTACAGGCCCCACTATTATAAAATATTCATTTGTTTTTATATTAAGCGCAATGTTTTTTTCTTGTTCAACAAAGAAAAAAACGTGGTTTCATAGAACATATCATAATACAACAGCCAAATACAATGGATATTTTAATGGAAAAGAGAGCTTAAAGGCGGGGATTAAGAAAATTCATAAGGAACATAAGGACGATTATACACAGATTTTGCCAATCTTTCCAACAGGAGATCTAAAAGGATTAAAAAAGACACATTCATACATGGATAAGGCTATTAGAAAGGCTTCAGTTGTAATACAAAAACACTCAATAAAAATTAAAGGGAAAGAGTATTGTAAGTGGATAGACGATAATTATCTTTTACTAGGTATGGGCTATTTCTATAAGGGGGAAAATGATGAGGCGATAAAAACTTTTAGTTTTATAAAGACGTCATACAAAGACAAAAAAACAATTCAAAAAGCTACAGTGTGGTTAATAAGGGCGTACATAAATAAAGGTGACCTTATGCTTGCAAAGGCTGAAATAAAAGCCTTCGAAAGAAAAAGGATTTTAGATAAAAAAACAAGGGTTGAGTTTCTAAAAGCGAGCTCAGAGTATTATATTGAAACAAACAAACTTGATTTAGCCGCGAAAAATATAGAAGAGCTAATTAAAATGATTAAAAGAAAGTCAAACAAGGTTAGGTATTACTATGTTTTATCACAGATATACCAGCAAACAAACAGGCAATTAGAAGCAAGAAAACTCATGCAAAAGGCCCTTAAGGCTAGCTCAGACTATGAAATGACTTTTAATGCAAAAATGAACTTAGCAAGGCTTGTAGAAGGATCACAAAAGGACAATAAAAAGACCCTAGCACAGCTTTTAAAAATGGTAAAAGATGATAAAAACAAAGAATATTTAGATCAAATATATTTTACTTTGGGTCAAATTTATATTTATGATAAAGATACAAGTTCAGCCACTTCTATGTTTAGTCTTTCAACAAAGAACAGTGTAAACAATAATTCCCAGAAGGCAATATCCTTCCTGTCTTTAGCAGAGATACAGTATGCAAAAAAAGAGTATATAAATTCAAGCATTTGTTTTGACAGTTGTGTATACTATATGGAAGAAACAAATGAAAAGTTTAATGAAGTAGAGGGAAGGGCAAAAACAATTAACATGTTGGCCAATAACTTAGTAGAAATCAACCTTCAAGACAGCCTGATTTTATTAGCGGCCCTTCCTAAAGATGAGCTAAACAAAATAATTAACAGTCAAATTGAATTAGAAATCCAGAGAGAGAAAGAAAAACAAGAAAACAATAGGGTTAGACAACAAGCGGTTTTTGACAACAATAAAAATTCGGGCAGAGGCCAACAATTTGGAAATAATACGTCAGGAGGTAAATGGTATTTTTATAATCCGGCAACACTTAGTTTTGGTTTTTCAGAATTTCAAAAAAAATGGGGAAAGAGAAAGTTAGAGGATGATTGGAGAAGAAAAAATAAAAACACACAAACAGAGTTTGCTAGCGACACAATAAAAGCTGATACAACAAAAAGCATTAAAATTGAAAACAATAAAAACCCTCAATACTACTATTCACAACTACCCACGAATAAAATCAAAAAGCAATTGGCTGAGCAAAAAATTAAAGAAGCAATGTATCAAGCGGGCACAATTTTTAAACAAGAATTAAATAAATATTTTGAAAGCACAGAGATGTTTATAGACCTTTACAACAGATACCCTAAAGATAAACAGTATGCTCCGCTTTCATTATTTCAAAGCATGTTAAATTATGAAGAGAAATTAGATCAACAGAAGGCTAATGAAATTAAGGAAAAAATAATAGAGAGCTTTCCTAACTCTATATATGCAAAAATGCTAAAAGGAGAGGAAACAGTTTTAAATGGGGATCAAGAAAAAAAGCAAGACCGTTACTACAAGGAGACATTTGAATTTTTCCAGAGTGGTAATTATCAAAAAGTTCTAGAGCGGACATCTAAAATAAAAAAAGAATACGAAAACCCAAAAGTTAAAATTTTAAGAGCTATTTCATATGCTCGTCTAAACGACACTATAAGCGCAATAAACGAGTTGCAAGCTGCTCTCCAAAAACAATTAAATAAAGATCTGGAAAACAAAGTAAATTTTATTTTAACTAATTTAAGAGATCCGTCAAAAATTAAAGAACAAAACCTTCTTGTTTCAAGACAATTTTCGTATTTATTTGATAAAAAAGACACACAAACATCAATATTAGTAATTAAAAAATCAGGAGTAGACATTAATTATTTAAAAACACTTATTTCTGACTTTCATCAAAAAACATATCCAAACAAACCACTAGAAATCAGTGCTCTTTTAATAGGCTTGGAGAATTATTTATTAATGATTAAAAGTTTTGATAATGTTGATGACGTTTTGAAATACAACAGAGCTTTAGAAAATGATGAAAGTATATTAGAACAGTTAAGTAGGTCTTCTTATAGGATAATGGGAATTACAGACAAAAACTTTAAGGATTTTTATAAAAAAAGAGACTTAGAGGGCTACTATCAATTTTATCAAAAAAAATATTTGAATAATTAACAAATAAAAGGGGCCAAGTTTTATATATTTGTAATAAATCAAAACAAGCAGAAAATGTTTAACAACACTAACAATAAAACAATGAAAAAAGACGACAATGGCACCGTTATTAACATGATAGGGGTAGGAACAATAATTACGGGAGACGTAAATTCAAATGGGGACTTAAGAATAGACGGAACCTTAAAAGGGTCCGTTGCGACCGAGGGAAAGGTTGTTTTAGGTAAAAATGGAATTATTGAGGGGGATGTTGTTTGTAATAATGCTGACATTGCTGGAGAGATAAAAGCGAAAATTACTGTTTCACAATTGCTTACCTTAAAGTCAACAGCCAAATTAAAGGGAGATATTATTACAAACAAGCTTTCTATTGAGCCGGGAGCAGTCTTTTCAGGATCATGTAGCATGGGAGCCGTAATTAAAGACATAAAAGATGTTCAAAGGCCGGAAAAAAAAGAAAAATCCGCTTAGACACTATTTGAAATACTCATCCCTTAGCTTGCAAATGGGGCTTGTAATATTTTTAGGAGTAAAATTAGGAGTTTTTTTAGACGGACAGACCCAATTTAAACTACCCGTTTACACAATTGCCGCCTCATTAATTTCAATATTTATCACCCTGTATTACATTATACAAAGTTTAAAAAAATGAATATGCTACGCATAGGTTATTTTATATTGCTGTTTTTCTCAAACATCTTGGCTTTCAGCTTTTTAACATTAGCTTTTAATTTGACAACTATTTTTTTAACAAATCTGTTTTTGTTTGTGATCTTTTTTTTAACAGACCATTTCCAAGGTTTTCTTACAACAAAAGGAAAAATAAATGCGCTCAATATTAACACTATAAGGCTTATTTTGTGTGCTGTTGTGGCCATTGTTTTTTTTAGTGAAAAAAACTTGTATTTTTATAACTTTTTTCTCTTATACTTTGCTCACCTGTTCTTCTCTATTTTTCTTAACGTTAGAAAAAATAAAAAATAGCATAACAAATGTTAAAATTTGTATGTGTAAAATCAAAAAATAATTACTTTTGCAAAGGCTATATTTGAAAGCCCAGTAATGATTAGAAAAATTAGTTTTGTATTAACAATGTTTTTGGCAGCAAACAGTCTTGTTGCTGGAGGTGTATCAGAAAATAAAGGAGGCCTTTATAACCCGGTCCCGGATATTATGCACCACATTTCTGATTCTTATGAATGGCATATAACAGGCAAAGGAAAAACATCAGTTACAATCCCCCTGCCAATAATTCTTTATGTTGACGGAACAGTTGATATATTTATGTCCTCAAACTTTAAACATGGAAAGTCAGACGTTGTTTGTGGAGACCGTATATATTATGTTGATGATCATGGGCACATTTCGGAAAGAGGTGGCCTTTCAATAATCAACATCTCTATCACAAAAAATGTTGCCTACATGTTAATCTCTTTTTTTGTGTTGCTTTTAATTTTTTTGTTTTCAGGAAGGAGCGCAAAACAAACAAAAGGAAGCCCAAAAGGACTTTTAGCATTTATTGAGCCACTAGTTTTGTTTGTAAATAATGACATAATAAAATCTAACATTGGTAAAGGTTATAAAAAATATAGCCCCTACCTACTTACCCTCTTTTTCTTTATTTTGGTAAACAATTTACTAGGCCTTTTACCTGGAGCGGCAAATGTTACAGGAAACATAGCTATAACTCTAGTGCTATCATTAATAACGCTATTTGTTACAAACTTTTCAGGCAACAAATCATATTGGGGGCATATTTTTAAGCCACCAGGAGTTCCCTTGGCTCTTATGCCCATAATGATTCCGATAGAAATAGTTGGAATATTTACAAAGCCGTTTGCATTAATGATTAGGCTTTTCGCTAATATTTCAGCAGGACATATAATTATTTTGAGCTTAATATCATTAATTTTTATGGCTCAAAGTGGACTAGGAACAGCAGGGGCCTTTGGTGTGGCTCCTGTCTCGGTTGTGTTTGTGCTTTTTATGTATTTTATTGAAATACTTGTTGCATTTTTACAAGCATACATTTTTACGCTGTTAACATCTCTTTTTATTGGGTTGGCGACAGCAGAACACCATTAATAAAAAATAAAATAATTGTTTAACTAAAAAAAAGAAAAATGGAAATTACAGGAATAGCAGCAATTGGAGCAGGATTAGCGGCAATTGGAGCGGGAATAGGAATAGGAAAAATTGGAGGGTCAGCTCTAGAGGCGATGGCAAGACAGCCAGAGCACTCAGGGATGATACAAACCAACATGATTATAGCCGCGGCTTTAGTTGAAGGTGTTGCTTTATTTGGAGTTGTAGTGGCCCTTTTACAGGGGTAATCAGTTTCACACAATAATTTTAGTTTTTACAAAAATTATTGTGTGAAAGATAATTAATTAAAAAAAGTATAATATGGATCCAATGTCGTTGGTTACGCCAGCAATAGGCCTGATGTTTTGGACATGTGTTGTTTTCATAACATTAGTTATAATATTAAAAAAGTATGCTTGGGGCCCAATTCTTAATTCTGTTGAGGAAAGAAATAACAGTATTGAAAAGGCGCTAGAATCTGCTGAAATTGCTAAAAAAGAAATGGAAAAGCTCAACAATGATAATGAGCAGATTTTAAAACAAGCTAAGAGAGAAAGAGAAGAAATATTAAAAGAAGCTAGGGAAATAAGCAATAAAACCATCTCTGAAGCAAAAGAAAAAGCTAATAGTGAAGCAGAAAAAATATTAGGCTCAGCAAGAGATCAAATTCAAAATGAAAAAATGAAAGCGCTGGTTGAGCTTAAAAATCAAATAGCAACACTTTCAATTGAGATGGCAGAAAAAATATTAAAATCGGAACTCAAAAACCCACAAGTTCAAACTGACTTAATCGAAAGAGAGCTAAAAAACAAAGACTTAAACTAAATGAAAAATACAAAGGCTAGTTTAAGATATGCTAAAGCTATGTTAGAGCTTTCTGTTGAGCAAAATAAAGTTGAGGAAATCTATGTGGATTCATTATTTATAAATAAAATATTAGTTGAATGTAAAGACCTTGTTTTATTACTAAATAGTCCTATAATTAAGCCGGACAAAAAAGTTAAGATTTTGGGTTTAATCTTTAAAAATAAAGTACAAGAAACTACTTTTTTATTTTTAAAAACCATTACGCTTAAAAAAAGAGAAAGCCTGTTAAAAACAATTATTGAAAGCTTGATCGGCCTATTTAAGAAACAAAAAAACATAGAAGTAGCAACTATTAAAACGGCAGTTAAGTTAGAGGGTAAATTAGAAAAACATATTTTAAGTATAATAAAAGAAAAAACTAATGGTAATATTGAACTCAGAAAAATTATAGATAAAAACATAATTGGCGGAGCAATAATTACAATAGGAGACAGTCAAATTGACGCAAGTGTCTCAAAAAAGATTTTAGAATTAAAGCAAAAGTTTAACAAAAACCTGTACATACAGGACTATTAAAAAAAATAAAAATGGCAGAAGTAAAAACAGCTGAAGTTTCAGCAATTTTAAGAGAACAACTTTCGGGGTTTAAAACAGAATCAGAACTTCAAGAAGTTGGCACGGTTCTTCAAGTTGGAGATGGAATTGCAAGGATTTATGGTCTTTCCAATGCTCAGTCGGGGGAGCTAATAGAGTTTGAAAACCAGGTTCGAGGCGTTGTTTTAAACTTAGAGGAAGATAATGTTGGGGTTGTTCTTCTTGGCCCTTCAAAAGGCATTAAAGAAGGAGACACAGTAAAAAGAACGAAGCAAATAGCTTCAGTAAATGTTGGAGAAGGAATGCTTGGACGAGTTGTTGATGGAACAGGAAATCCTATTGATGGAAAGGGACCAATTAAAGGAGAGACATATGCGATGCCAATAGAAAGAAAGGCTCCTGGAGTTATTTATAGGCAACCGGTTGATGAGCCTTTACAAACAGGATTAAAGGCTGTTGATGCAATGATCCCTATAGGAAGAGGACAAAGAGAGCTAATAATTGGGGATAGGCAAACGGGTAAAACAGCCGTTGCAATAGACACAATAATCAATCAAAAAGAATTTTATGAAAAAGGAGAGCCTGTTTTTTGTATTTATGTTGCAGTTGGTCAAAAAGCATCAACGGTTGCCGCTTTAGCTGACACATTAGATAAGGCAGGAGCATTAGCTTATACGGTAATCGTTTCTGCAAATGCATCTGACCCTGCCCCTATGCAATTTTACGCACCTTTAGTAGGTGCGGCGGTAGGTGAATATTTTAGAGATACAGGAAGACCAGCGTTAATAATTTTCGATGATTTATCTAAGCAAGCTGTTGCATACAGAGAGGTTTCGTTACTTTTAAGAAGACCACCAGGAAGAGAGGCTTATCCTGGAGATGTGTTTTATTTACATTCTAGACTCTTAGAAAGAGCTGCAAAAATTATTAATGACGATAAGATTGCATCACAAATGAATGATTTACCAGACTCTTTAAAAGATAAAGTTAAGGGTGGAGGATCCCTTACAGCACTACCAATAATTGAAACACAAGCTGGTGATGTTTCAGCATATATTCCTACAAACGTAATTTCCATTACTGATGGGCAAATATTTCTCGAGTCTAATCTGTTTTTGTCTGGTGTTAGGCCAGCAATTAATGTTGGAATTTCAGTATCTAGAGTTGGTGGTGCGGCCCAAATAAAATCTATGAAAAAAATATCAGGGACGTTAAAACTTGATCAGGCACAGTATAGAGAACTAGAGGCTTTTGCAAAATTTGGGTCTGACTTAGATGCTGCAACAACGGCTGTTATTGAAAAAGGGAAGAGAAATGTTGAAATTCTTAAGCAGGGTCAATATTCACCACTAAGAGTTGAAGAGCAAGCTGCGATCATTTATTGTGGAACTAACGGCTTATTAATGGATGTCCCGGTAAACAAAATTAAAGAGTTTGAAACAGACTATATTGCCTTTTTACATTCAAAACACCAAGATATTTTAGATAGTCTGGCAAAAGGAAAACTTTCTGATGAAATCACAAACACACTAAAAAGTGTTGCGAAAGAGCTTTCATCGAAATATAAAGAAAAATAGTTATGGCAAACCTAAAGGAGATCCGTTCTAGAATTTCATCAGTCGCTTCAACAATGCAAATAACCTCAGCAATGAAAATGGTTTCTGCGGCAAAACTAAAGAGAGCACAAGATGCAATTACTCAAATGAGACCCTATGCAAATAAACTTACAGAACTACTGCAAAACTTAACAGCAAGTTTAGATTCCTCAGAAGGAGGGATTTACTCTACTAAAAGAAAGGTTAAAAATGTTTTAGTTGTAGCAATTTCTTCAAACAGGGGACTATGTGGGGGTTTTAATACAAACATTATTAAGTCAGTAAATAATTTAATCGTAGGTGAATACTCTAAAAAACAGGTTGATGTTATTTCTATTGGAAAGAAAACAAGTGAATATTTTACAAAAAATAATTTAATACCTATAAAAGTGTATGATGAGTTATTTAATGATTTAACATATGAAAATGTTGCCCAAATTGCCGAGAAGATTATGAAAAAATATCTTTCTGAAAAATATGACAAGGTTATATTGGTTTACAACCAATTTAAAAACGCTGCAACACAAATTATAATGAACGAAAACTACTTGCCTGTTGAAAACACTGAAAATGAAGGGGTAGCTCAACAAGAATATATTTTTGAACCGAATAAAAATCAAATTGTAGAAGATTTAATACCTAAATCACTAACAACACAGTTGTTCAAGGCGATATTAGACTCTCACGCCGCTGAACATGGAGCAAGAATGACAGCAATGCACAAAGCAACAGACAATGCTGGGGAATTAAAAAAAGAATTGGTTTTAACTTATAACAAAGCAAGGCAGGCGGCTATTACTGGAGAGATATTGGAGATTGTGGGTGGGGCAGAGGCTCTAAACGGATAAAATCTACATAACATTTAATTCGGGATTATGTTTTCTATCAATTAGAACTAAACATATATATTTGTACAAAACAGAATTATATGGACTATCAAAACATTTTAATAAAACAAAATGATGGAGTCTTAGTTATAACTATTAATAGACCCAGAAATTTAAATGCGCTAAATCATTCAACTATATTTGAATTAAATCATGCTTTTTTGGATGCAGAAAAAAACAGGAATATAAAATGTTTAATTTTGACAGGAACCGGAAAGCAATCTTTTATTGCAGGTGCTGATATTAAAGAATTTTCAACCTTTAATCAAAAAAAAGGATTAGAACTTTCAAAAAATGGACATTGTATACTTTTTGATTTGTTAGAAAACCTGTCTAAACCATCAATAGCAGCAATTAATGGTTATGCTCTTGGAGGAGGGTTAGAGCTTGCGCTTTCATGCTCTTTCAGAATAGCGTCTGAAAACTCTATGATGGGCATGCCTGAAGTTACGTTAGGATTAATTCCAGGATATGGAGGAACACAAAGACTTCCAAATATAGTAGGAAAAGGACAAGCTTTAGAGATGATTTTAACAGGAAAAATGATATCTGCTAAAAAGGCGAAAGAAATAGGGCTGGTCAATCATGTCACTAAGAAAGAAGAACTATTATTTAAAGCAGAGCAACTTGCCTTGACAATTGTAAAAAATTCCCCAAGTGCAATTTCTAAAGCAATACAATGTGTTAATGTCGGTGTTAAAAATATAGAAAAAGGCTTTCAGGAAGAGCAAAAACAGTTTGGAAAATGTTTTGAAACCGAAGATTTTAAAGAGGGGATAAGTGCATTTTTAGAAAAAAGAAAACCAGATTTTAATTGAAAGAGCTTTCAAAACTAGCAAATCAAACACTTATATATGGATTAAGCAGTATAATAGGTCGGCTATTAAATTACCTGCTTGTTCCAATGTATACTAGGTGTTTTTCTCCTTCTGAATATGGAGTAGTAACAGAAATTTATGCCTATGTAGCTTTTTTTACAATTATTTTAACATATGGAATGGAAATAGCATTTTTTAGATTTTCAGTAAAAGAAAAAAATAATAAAAATGTGTTTTCCACGACATTGATATCAATTATATTTTCCTCTACATTTTTTGTTTTTTTAATGTTGTTAAACTCACAGCAAATAGCTTCATTAATAGGGTACTCAAACAATCAAGAATATATAGTTTGGTTTTCAATTATATTAGCGTTAGATTCTATTTCGGCGATTATCTTTGCTAGGCTTAGAAAGAAAAATCAAGCAGTTAAATTTGCTTTAATTAGAATTATAAATATTGCTGTTAATATTATTTGCAACATTTATTTTATACTGATAAAGGGGTTTGGAATAGAATATATATTTATTTCTAATCTTGTCTCTTCTGGCGTGATGTTGGTGTGTTTATTTCCAGAAACAATTAAAATTTCATGGAAATTTAATTATTCACTATGGAATAAAATGCTGAAATATTCATCACCGTTATTAATTGCGGGATTAGCCGGGGTGATTAATGAAACTTTAGATCGGGCATTGCTTAAGCAATTACTACCTAATTCTAAAACAGCCCTTTATGAGCTTGGACTGTACGGAGGCTTTTATAAACTGGCAATGATAGTTACGCTCTTTGTGCAAACGTTTAGATATGCAGCGGAACCATTCTTTTTTGCACAATCTAATAATAAATCATCAAAAAAAGTTTATGCAAGTATTATGGAATATTTTGTTGTTTTCATGAGTATAGTATTCTTATTAATAACAACATATTATGAGTTTTTTATAAACTTTTTAGGGCCTAATTTTCACGATGAAAGAGGTTTTTTTGTTGTTTCGATTTTATTGTTAGCAAATATTTTTTTGGGGATTTATTATAATTTATCAATATGGTACAAATTAACAGATAAAACTTATTTTGGCGCTCTTTTTTCTGTTATTGGTGCTATAATTACAATAGTAATGAATCTAATATTAATACCCAAAACAGGATTTGTGGGCTCTGCTATCACAACACTTGCGTGTTATGTGGTAATGACAACAACATCTTATTTTTTATCAAAGAAGCACTATTCAATACCATACGATTTGAAACGATTATTTTTGTATTTAATGTTAATGTTAATTTTATACACCCTTATCTTTTACACCTCATTTAGTATATACATTAATACATTATTATTATTTGGTTTTTTACTTGTTTTGCTTATTTTGCAAAAACATAAAAAAAAGAGTAATTTTCAAGCTTAAAAAGTTATTGTGAAAATAAAGATTATAAACAAGTCAAACAACAAACTCCCTGAATATGCAACACCTCAATCTGCAGGAGTTGACTTAATGTCTAATGTTTCTGAGCCAATAGAGCTTAATTCACTTGAAAGAAAACTTGTTAAGACAGGAATTTACTTAGAATTACCAATTGGATTTGAAGCGCAAATACGCCCTCGTAGCGGACTAGCAATTAATAAAGGCATTACAGTTTTAAATACACCAGGGACAATTGACTCTGATTATAGAGGAGAAATAGGAGTAATTTTAGTCAATCTGTCTAATCATAAAGTTATTGTTGAACCAAATGAAAGAATAGCACAAATGGTGATTTCAAAACACGAACAAGCAGTATGGGAAGAGACAGAATCATTAAACACTTCCGTTAGAGGAGCCGGAGGCTTTGGAAGTACAGGAAAAAAATAAAAAAACATGAAGATAATTGTACCGATGGCTGGTAGAGGATCAAGATTGAGGCCACATACCTTAACAACGCCAAAACCGTTAATTTCAATTTCAGGCAAACCAATAGTTCAAAGACTTGTCGAAGATATTGCGGAAACATGTAATGAAAAAATTGAAGAAATAGCGTTTATAATAGGTGATTTTGGGAAGGAGGTTGAAAATAAATTAAAAGAAATTGCTGCAAAATTAGATGCAAAAGGAACTATTTATTATCAACATGAACCCCTTGGAACTGCGCATGCAATCTTGTGCGCAAAAAAATCTCTTTCAGGTAGATGTGTAGTTGCATTTGCAGACACTTTGTTTAAGACAAAATTTGTTTTGGATAAAACAAAAGATGCAATAGTTTGGGTTAAACAAATAAAAGATCCGTCATCTTTTGGGGTGGTTAAACTTAACAAGAATAGCGAAATTGAAGCCTTTATTGAAAAGCCAACTAAATTTGTTTCAGATTTAGCAATTATTGGCGTATATTATTTTAAATCGGCAGAATCATTAAAAAAAGAATTGCAATTTCTGATTGATAAAGACATTAAGGATAAAGGTGAATACCAATTAACTAGCGCTTTAGAAAATATGCAAAAAAACGGCTTAAAATTTGGCACAGGAAAAGTTGAAGAGTGGTTAGATTGTGGCAATAAAAATTCTACGGTACAGACTAATGCTAAAATATTGGAATTTCAGGGAAATAATGTTTCGGGTAAGGCGATGTTAGAAAATACAAAAGTTGTTTCACCGTGCTTTATTTCTGAAAATGCAATTATTAAAAACTCAATTATTGGACCTTATGTATCAGTAGGAAGCAATACGTCTATCCAAAACACAGTAATAACGAATTCTATGGTTCAAAACAATTCAAATATCAAAAATGCAAAGCTTGAAAATTCAATGATAGGAAGCAATGTTGTTTTTGATGGAAAGTTGTTATTGCAAGAAGTTAGTTTGGGAGATTATTCAGAAGTGAAATAATGATAAAGTTACTATCAATAACCCTATTTTTAACTTTAAGCTTACAAAGTTTCGCACAATGGAAATCATTTTATCCAAGTAGAGAAAAAAAAGAGGAAAGCGTTAAGAAAGAAGAAAAAACCGAAGCAAATAAACAGAAGTTTGATAAGAATTATTTTGATGGAATAAAGGCAAAGTCTTTAGAAAACAATGAGGAGGCGATAAAATTCTTTTCTAAATGCTTGGAATTAAATTCTAAAAGCGCATCTGCTCTATACGAGCTGTCTCTTTTATATCAAAAGCAAGGAGATTTTAATCTAGCTCTAGAAAAAATTAATAAAGCAATAGCCTTAGATTCAGAAAACAAGTGGTTTATTCTAACAGCTGCAGAAATTAATTTTTCTACACAAGACTTTAAGACCGCGTCCAAACTATATAAACGGCTAATACAGCTCGAGCCTAAAAAAGAAGAACTTTATTTTCAATTGGCGGATGTGTTTATTTATGATGAAGATTATAAAAGCGCAATTACAGTATACGATGATTTAGAAAAAATTAACGGCTCAAATAAACTGCTATATATTCAAAAGCATAAATTATATATGCAGTTAAAAAGAGAAGATAAAGCGATAAAAGAGTTAGAGCGAGCCCTCAGAAAGTATAAGGATGACCTTGAGCTTATGCAATTGTTAGCAGAAGCATTTTTATTAAATGATCAAAAAAAAGAGGCATTTGTAGTATTCAATAAAATGTCTAAAATATCACCAGATAATGGCAGGCTTCACTTAAGTTTGTCTGAATACTACCGAGATATTGGCGAAAATGAAAAGTCTTTTGAAGAGCTTCATTTGGCATTCAAAAGTAAAACATTAAGCATAGATGTTAAGGTTGGAATTTTAGTCTCATATTTTGCATTAATAAATTATGAAGAGAAAATGAAAGAGCAAGCTCTTAAGTTGGGAAAGGCATTAGTTTTGATTCACAAATCAGACCCAAAAGCTCATGCTGTATATGCTGATCTTTTTTATTCGTGTAATATGTTTGCCGATGCAGAGATTCATTACGAAGAAGTTTTATCTATGGAAAAAAGCAAGGTAGAAGTTTGGACTCAATTACTATTTATTCAGATTGAAAAAAAAGACTTTGATAAAATGTTAGAGCTAAGTAGTCAAGCAATAACCTACTTTCCTTTTAATTCATTATTATACTATTTTAACGGTATAGCGAATTATAGGCTAAGTAAGCCAGAAGAAACCGTAAAATCATTAAATTCTGGTTTAGAATTTATTGTAGACAATGATATTTTGTTGCTGGAATTTTATTCGTCTTTAGCAGACGCACATAACACTTTAGACAACTATGAGCTTTCAGATTCGTTTTATGAAAAAGCGTTAGAATTAGATTCACAAAACGTAATAGTTTTAAACAATTATGCATATTACTTATCTCTTAGAAAAGCAAAGTTGCTAAAAGCAAAAAGAATGTCATTTAAGTGCAATTCTTTAGAACCTAACAATGGAACATATCAAGACACTTATGCGTGGATATTATATCAAAACCTTGAATATTCTGAGGCAAAAAAGTGGATATTAAAGGCGTTAGAAAGTGGAGGTGATAAGAATGCTATAATAGTAGAACATTACGGAGACATACTATATAAATTAGGAGAAACTAAAGAGGCGATTAAGAATTGGGAAAAAGCTAAAGAACTGGGTGAAGGGTCAATTTATTTAGAAAGGAAAATACAAGAAAAAGAATTATATGAGTAAACATTTTTTTTTTATAATAATACTTTTAATCACGTCTTGCTCACTACAAAAGCAAAATCTATCAAATAAAGGAGAAAAAAGTGAATTGCAAAGATTGAAAGAGTTTAACTCATTTAGACCGACATATATATATATTGAAGGAGAAGGGTCAGTTAAAATGGAAAATCAAAACTTAGACTTTAATTTTACTTTAAATTCAAAAAGAGACAGTATTGTACTAATCTCTATAAAAGGTCCTTTTGGAATTGAATTTTTTAGAGTAAAAGTTTTGCCAGAAAAGGTTTTTTTAATTGACAGGATACAAAAATCCTACATAGAGGAAAGCTTCTCTTATCTAAACACCTTTTTTAAAACAAGTTTTAACTTTAAGGATTTGAATGACATTATATATGTAAACAAGAAAGAGGAGAGATTAGAAAAAAACATGATTGAAGAAAAAGACAGGTTTGTTATATCAACATCAGAATCTAAATATCTAATCGATCCCGAATCGCCTCATTTATTAGACACAATAATTAGAAATAATGATGAGTATTCATGTAAACTTTTCAACTTTAAGGAAGAAAATGAAATGGTTTTTCCTTTTAATTTGAATTTAAGATTAAAGAATCAAGTCGTTTTAGAGCTCAAATACAAAAAGATTCTTTTTGATAAACAAACAAAATTTTTGTTTGAAATACCACAAGGTTATGCGAAGTAGAAAATATTTGTTATATGTCTTCCTTGTTTGCTCACAAGCACTTTTTTCTCAAGATAAAGATAGCTTGAAAAAACAAAAGCAAATTTTAGAAAAAGAAATAAATCTTACCACAAACCTTTTAGATAAAACAAAAAAAAATAAAAACAAGTCTTTAAATTATTTAAAATTTATTTCAACACAAATTAATAATCAAAAAAAATTAGTAAAGACTCTTTCGGCAGAAATAAGAATAAATGAAAAAGAAATAATAAAAACAGAAAAAGAAATTTTTAATGTAAAAAGACGTATTTCAACTGAGAAAAAAAATTACATTAAGCTAAAAGAAGAGTATGCTAAAATGATTTATTCGATGTTTTTGAACAAAACATTAAGAAACAGTGTTATTTTTATTGTGTCGGCAAGAGACTTTAACCAAGCGATAAAAAGAATACAATATTTAAAACAATATTCATCATTTAGAAAAAACCAAACAAATAAAATTAAAGAGTCTAAAGCCAAACTGACTATCGGACAAAACATACTTGAAGAGCAAAGGTTAAAGTTATTAAATGAAAAAATCAGAAAGAAACAGCTAATAAATGAAAAGAAAAAAAACTTAGAAAAGACTAATGCTAATAAGAAAATTAAAGAGGGGCTAGTAAACGATTTAAAAAGATCTGAAACACAAATTTTACAACAACTAAAAGCTCAAATGATAAAAGCTCAAGAGTTAGAAGAGAAAATAAAAAAAATTATAGCAGAGGAAATAAAAAAAGCTAAGGAAGCTATTAAAGACAAAAAATACAATGATTTAAATAGTGAGAGCGTTGTTTTATCAAATAAGTTTGCGGACAACAAAGGAAAACTACCCTGGCCAATTGACAATGGAATAGTTGTCGGAAAATATGGAAAACAAAAGCATGAGGTTTTTTCTAGTGTGGAAACATTTAACAACGGTATAGATATAGCAACAAACAAGAATACAACTGTACGTTCAATTTTTGACGGAAAGATAAGCAGGATATTTTTTATTAAAGGTGAGGGAAAGGCGGTATTAATTAACCATGGATCCTATTTTACAGTGTACTCGGGCTTAAAAGAAATAACAATTCAGGTAAATGAAAAAATAATGGCAAATGAAAAAATAGGAGTAGTTGCAACTCAAGAAAAAGGGGGGGAAACTGAATTGCATTTTGAAATATGGAATGACTATGAAAAGCAAGATCCAACAAAATGGCTAATAGACGCTTATTAAAACAAATTCTATAAATTTGTATTTTAATAATTAAATAAGAAATATGATAAAATCAATTTTATTAACTATGATTGGCCCTTGGCAGATAGTTTTGATAGTCCTGGTTGTGTTATTATTGTTCGGAGGAAAGAAGATACCGGAATTAATGAAAGGTTTAGGTAAGGGTATTAGTGAGTTTAAAAAAGGAAAAGAAGAAGGTAAAGAAAAATTAAAGGAATAAACCAAAATTTAATTGGAAACACTGGATTCGTACAAAAAGCAAAGAAAGGCACTAATAAATAAAAAAACAACCTGTGTTGAGATTACAAGAAATTATATCAAAAAAATAAAAGATAAAAAGCAAATAAATGCTTTTATTGAAGTTTTTGAAAAAGAGGCCTTAATTCGAGCCACAGAGATAGATAAAAAAATCGAGCAAGGAAATTATGGGAAACTTGCTGGAATGGTCATCGGAATTAAGGATAATATTTGTTATAAAGACCATAAAGTTTCCGCAGCCTCTAAGATTTTACAAGATTTTGAGTCGCTCTTTAGTGCAACAGCTGTTGAAAAACTTATTAAAGAGGATGCAATAATTATAGGTAGACTAAATTGTGATGAGTTTGCAATGGGGTCTGGAAATGAAAATACAATATATAATTCTGTTAAAAACCCTATTGATAATAAAAAGGTTGCTGGAGGTTCATCGGGAGGATCAGCGGCGGCAGTTGCGGCAGGATTATGTGTTGCGGCTCTTGGAAGCGATACAGGAGGATCGATTAGACAACCAGCTTCTTTTTGTGGAGTTGTAGGAATTAAGCCTACATACTCTAGGGTTTCAAGGCATGGATTGGTAGCATATGCATCATCTTTTGACCAAATAGGACCTATTACTAAAACAGTTGATGATGCAGCGCTATTGTTAGAAGTTATTTCAGGAAAAGATGAGTTTGATAGTACGGTATCATTAAATAAAGTTGATAATTTAACAGAAAATTTCAAAAAAAAGAAAAATTATAAAATAGCATATATTTCAGAATGTTTGGAAATGGATGGGTTAGATCCAGAAGTTAAGATTTTTATGCTAGAAAAAATAAATTCTTTAAAAGAAAAAGGAAATACTGTAGAGCCAATTTCTTTTCCAAATTTAAAACATCTTGTTCCGACATACTATGTTCTAACAACGGCAGAAGCATCATCAAACTTGTCAAGATATGATGGAGTTCATTATGGATATAGAAGCAAAAGCAGTGAAACTCTAGAAGAGGCTTATTTTAACTCAAGAACAGAGGGTTTTGGTGAGGAAGTAAAAAGGAGAATTATGCTTGGAACCTTTGTTTTAAGCGCAGGCTACTATGATGCATATTACACTAAAGCACAAAAAATAAGAAGAATTATTTATAATGAAACAAAGCAAATCTTTAAAGAGTTTGATTTTTTAATTTCACCAACAACTCCTCACTCTGCTTTTGATATAGGAAAGAAATATTCAGATCCGACAGTTATGTTTTTAGAAGACATTTTTACGGTTCATGCAAATTTATCTGGAAACCCAGCAATATCATTACCGATATTTATAAAACAAAGCGGAATGCCAGTAGGTTTTCAAGTAATGGCAGACAAATTCAATGAAAAGCAGCTTTTTTTATTTTCAAGAGCATTACAAAATGAAAAAGCAAGTTAGAATATTATTATTAATAGTTATTCCCAAGTTGTTGTTTACACAAATTGATATTCCATATCAAAATGGAGAAAGACTAGAATATGCAATATCTTTTGGAGGGGTTTTAAATGTAGGATATGGAGACTTAGAAATAAAACAACAAAATAAATTAGAACCAGAAAAACTTTATATAATAGGAAAAGGAAGGACGGCGCTTTTTTTTGATTTGTTTTTTAAAGTTAGAGACGTTTACATAACAGAGTTTAATACTGAAAAATTATTGCCAACATCTTTTATTAGAAATGTTAATGAAGGGGGATATCTAATTAATCAGAAATATCAGTTCTTTCATGAAGAAAAATTAGTTAAAACCCAAGATTCTGTTTATAAAATAGACAGTAAAGCGCAAGATATGCTTTCGGCATTTTATTTTGCCAGAACATTTGATAAAAGAAATTTAAAAAAAGACAGTTCATTTTTTGTGCCTATATTTATGGATGATGAAAACTATATGTTAGAAATTAAATATTTAAAAAATGAAATTATAAAGACAAAGTGGGGTGAGATTAGTTGTATGGTTTTTAATCCAAAGATGCAGGAGGGGAGAATTTTTCAAGATGGTGAGAAAATGAATATATGGATAAGTGATGACGACAACCATATCCCATTAAAAATTGAGACAGAAATTTGGGCTGGAAAGATAATAGCAGAGCTAATTAATTTTTCTGCAATTAAACATCCATTTAAAGTAATTAAATAATAATTTAAAAAATGAAAAAGTGGATTGGCATTATATTAATGTTAACAGCGATAGTAATATTTCTTACTAATATTCGTTCCAAAAAACATAGTGAACAAAATGAGCCCCCTCCATTACCCCAATATAAGTATGAAATTTTAATAGATTCATTAGATGTTTTTATGAGTACTGTGAAAAAGGATCAAACTTTAGGAGAGATATTGTTTTCCAATAAAATTAGTTATGAAAAAATAAACACCATTATAAGAAAATCTAAAGGTGTTTTTGATGTAAGAAAGGTTAATTATGGTCACAATTATACAGTGATGAATACTAAAGACTCGACAGCTAAACCAGTTTATTTTATTTATGAAAAGGATGCAATTAACTACGTTGTTTTTGACTTGCAAAATGAAATACAGGTATATACCGGCAAAAAACAAGTTGATATAAAATTAAAAAAAGTCGCAAGTACGATTAAATCATCTTTATGGCTGACAATGGAAGAAAAAAAGTTAAGCCCACGCCTTACTCATGAGTTGTCAACTATTTATGCTTGGACCATTGACTTTTTTAAAATACAAGAAGGAGATTCTTTTAATATTTATTATCAGGATAGATATATTGATGGAAAATATATTGGTATTGGAAAAATTTTAGCATCAGAATTTACACATAATAAAAAAAGTTTTTATGCTTTTTATTTTGAAGAAAATAATAATAGATGGGATTATTATGATGAAAAAGGAAAAACTTTAAGAAAAGCTTTCTTAATGGCGCCAGTTGATTATAAAAGAATATCTTCTAGATTTAGTAAAAGAAGAAAGCATCCTGTAACAGGAAGATGGAAGGGCCATTTTGGAACAGATTATGCTGCCGCCGAAGGAACTCCAATTTGGGCAACTGCAAATGGAACAATTACTAAAGCGTCCTACACAAGAAATAACGGAAATTATGTTAAAATAAGACACAATTCTACATATAGCACTCAATACCTACATATGTCAAAAATTAAAAAGGGTATTAAAAGAGGTGTTTATGTAAAGCAGGGAGAGTGTATAGGTTATGTTGGAAGCACGGGGCTAGCAACGGGGCCACATGTATGTTATAGGTTTTGGAAAAACGGCAAACAGGTAGACCCATACAAACAAAAGTTGCCTCCTGGAGAGCCTATAAAAAAGGAAAACTATTCTGAATATATGCACGTTAAAGATAGTTTGCTTAAGATACTAATGGTTAGTCATGAAATCAAATAAAAATACAAGGTTAAATATCATCTTTTTTTTCTTTTCCTTTTTTTATTTAGGTCTTAATTCTCAAAATCCCTTTGTTGAAAATAAAGGCCAATGGTCAAAAAAAATAATAACAAAAACAACACTTCCTTCAGGAAATTTATTTGTTGAAAGAGCAAAGTTTACATATGTTTTTTATGATGGTATAGAATTATCAAAGCGTCATGATCAAAAAAAACCGTTTAATAATATTAAACATCATGCATATTCAGTGTCACTTTTAGGCTCTAATAAAAATCCAAAAATTGAATTATTAGATTCTAGTAGATATTATGAAAATTATTTTATTGGCAACAAAGAAAATTGGACAACAAAAGTTCGCTCATATAAAAAACATATACAAAAAAATGTTTATGACGGTATAGATTTACACATAGAAGTAATTAATAATAATTTGAAATATGAATTTCATGTGTTACCATTTAGCAAAACAGATAAAATAAAATTAGAGTATTTGGGTTTGAATAAAATAGAAATTAATGAAGAGGAATTGAACTGTTTTACTGATTTGGGAACAGTTACTGAAAAGAAGCCAATAGCATACCAATATATAAATGATGACACGGTTCATGTAAATTGTCAATTTATGTTAGAAGACAATACAGTCAGTTTTTTTTTCCCAGATGGATATAATTTAAATAATAAGTTAATTATAGATCCCGTTTTAGAGTTTTCTACATATTCGGGTTCTTACGCAGACAATTTTGGTTATACAGCAACACATGATAATTTTGGATTTTTATATAGTGGAAGCACAGTTTTTGCGACAGGTTACCCAACAACTCTTGGCGCATATGATTCAACATATAACAATTCAGCAGGCGGTACAGATATAGCAATAACCAAATATGATACTTCAGGTACAATTCGCATTTATTCAACATATTTAGGAGGAGATAAGGATGAATTGCCACATAGTATGATTGTAAATACAAATAACGAGCTTTTTATTTTTGGCACAACAGGATCTTCAGATTATCCCGTTACCAACACCGCATATCAAACTAACTTTCTTGGAGGAGTCTCTTTTGCCCCTGCAGGAATAGGAGCAAATTTTCCTGATGGAAGTGATATTTTTATTTCCAAGCTAGATGCAAATGGTGGTGGAATGCAAGCCTCAACATTTATTGGGGGCTCTGAAAATGACGGTTTAAACACGAGCTCAATTTTAAAATATAATTATGCAGATGAAGTAAGAGGAGAAATCGATATTGATAAGAATAATAATGTTTACATAGCGACATGTACTAGATCGAAAGATTTTCCAATTACAAATAGTTTTCAAAATAACTTGTCTGGAGAGCAGGAAGGGTGTATAATAAAAATGGATAATCAGTTAACATCTATTTTATGGAGTTCTTTTTTAGGTGGCTCTAAAAATGATGCGATTTATTCACTGGCGATTGACAAACAGAATAACATATATGTAACAGGAGGGACAAACTCCAATGATTTCCCTATTACACCTAATGCCTACTTAATTTCATACCAAGACTCTGTTAAAGCAGATGCTTTTGTTACGAAAATTTTATCAGATGGAACGCAAATTTTAAATTCAACATATTATGGAACTAATCAATATGACCAATCATATTTTGTAGAAATAGGTGGAGATAATAAAGTTTATTTATTTGGGCAATCAGAAGCTAAATCCATGGATTTGGTAAATAATGCTACATATTATGTAGATGGCGCAAATCAATTTATTGCTATATTCTCTTCAGATTTGGATACACTAATTAGATCTACAGCAATAGGAACTGGAAAAGGGTCTCCAGATATTTCTCCCACAGCATTTTTAGTAGATGTATGTGACAAAATATATATTGCAGGATGGGGCTCTAACGTGGGAGGCCAGCTATCTACACTAAACCTCCCTATTAGCCAACCCCAGTTAGCTTATCAGTCAATTACAGATGGGAATGATTTTTATTTAATGGTTTTAGATGATGGATTGAGTTCGATATTATATGCAACATATTTTGGAGGAAGCCAAAGCAATGAGCATGTTGATGGTGGTACAAGTAGATTTGATAAAAAAGGAGTTATATATCAATCTGTTTGTGCTGGTTGTGGTGGCAACTCTGATTTTCCAATTGAGCCTGATCCTGGAGCTGTTTCAGCCACAAATAATAGTAGTAATTGTAACAATGGAGTATTTAAATTTAATTTTGACTTTCCAATTGTTGTTGCTGATTATTCTACAAACAAGTTTGGATGTAGTTTAACAGTGGACTTTTTAAATTTAACAAAATCATCATCATTAGTTAATTTTTATTGGGACTTTGGAGATGGAAATACTTCAACAATGAAAAATCCAAGTCACACGTTTTCAAGCTCAGGCATGTATGATATAACGTTAATTGCTAGCGATCCAGGAAGCTGTAATTTTTCTGACACAATTGTAAAGAAAATTTTTATTTTTTCTAATTCAAAAGATACAATTCCGACGATTTCTAAATGTATCAATCAAGATATACATATTGGTTTTGCCTCAAACAATCTTCAAAACAACACATATTATTGGACTCCCCCTTTAAATTTAACATCACAAAATATTTCAAACCCAATTACAAATACACCAACAAGTAAGTATTATCAATTAATTATTAAAAATAGAGGTTGCGTTGATACCCTACTTCAAAAAGTAGAGGTAATACAATTAAATGTAGATATAATGGGCGATTCTGTTTATTGTAACAAGCCATTGTTTTTAGAAGCATCTTTTGACACAACTTTTGATGCGGCTCTTTGGTCAGGTAATATTAACTTTAAAGATACTTTGTCTACAAGTTTGGATGTGATCATTAATAATCCAGGAAGTTATTATATTATGGGTATTAAAAATAATTGTGTTGTTATTGACAGTATTGTTATTAAAACAAAAGATATAGACATAAATCTTGTCGGCAATTCAATCTGCCAAGGAGATAGTGTTGTAATAAGTGTAGATAATAACATGCCACAAAGATTAACTTATTTTTGGCAAAACAATTTAGGAAACACTGCTAGCATCACAGATTTTCCTGACACATCTTCATGGTATGTTGTTAGAATAGAAAATTTACAAGGGTGTTTTTTATATGATTCAATTTATATTAATGTATATCAAAAGCCGAATATAGACACTTTATTTGTCAACAAAAACAAAATTTATAGCGGAGAGAGACTATTATTAACAGTTCAAACACAAGATAATTTTAATTGGATTGATCATAATTTATCAAGTAAAGTTATAGAACAATATCCAAGTAAATCACAATGTTATTTTGTCGAAGCTTTTAATCAATATAACTGTTTCGCCATTGATTCTATTTGTGTTGAAGTTTTGGATGTTTTTTGCAATGAAGATAGTATCATAATTCCTACGGCATTTACCCCTAATCAAGACAATATAAACGAACAATACTATATTACTGATATGTCGGGTATTGTTACAGATTATAAATTAGAAATTTTTAATAGGCTTGGTCAAAAGGTATTTAAATCTTTTGACATTAATGAAAAATGGGATGGAGTATATAAAGGAAAAATGTTGTCTCCTCAAGTATTCGATTTTTATTTAGAATTAAAATGTATTGGAGGAAAAAAACTATTTAAAAAAGGAAACATAACCCTAATAAAATGAGGGGACTTTTTAAAATAGCATTTTTTATTTTTCCTATAATTGTAAATGGCCAAGACATCCATTTTTCTCAATTTTCAAAATCGACATTTTTTTTAAACCCATCGTTGTTGTCTTCTCAAGAAAGCGAGAATAAAATCGTTTTGCAAAGAAGAAACCAGTGGGAGTCAGTTGCTATACCCTTCAGTACATTTACATTATCTTTAGAAAAAAAAGAGGTTTTTTTAAATAATTCATTTGGAGTTCAATTATTAAATGATGTTGCTGGGGATGCTAAATTTAGAACACAAGGTGCTAGCATTATTTTTTCAAGAGGGATTAAATTAAATAAACTAAAATTTAATGTAGGCGTTTTATTTGGGCGTTTTCAAAGAAGTATTTTTTACGATAAATTAATTTTTAATAGTACAGAAAACCTACAAAAAACATCTTTTTGGTTCAATGATATATCAATAGGAGCGTCAATTATTTCAAATAAAAAGTCGAACAAACCTTTTAATACAGGTTTTTCAATTTATCATTTAAACCAACCAAATCAGAGCCTCACCAACGCACAAGTTAAGTTGAATAAAAAATATAATTTTTATATTTTCACTAAACATGAACTTATTGAAAACACTTCATTTTCCCCCAAGATGTTTTTGTCTAAACAAAGTCAAGATATAGAGTTAATTACAAGTTTAGATTTTGATTATGTTTTTGAAAACAAACCAGAACTGAACCTGACATTTGGATTGGGAAATAGATGGGGAGATGCTTTAATTTATAGCGTAGGAACCAAACTAAATGAGTTTGAATTCGGTTTCAGCTATGATTACAATATATCTTCTTTAAGCAAAGCATCTAATAATGATGGTGGGTTTGAAATAATACTGATTTATACTTGGGATATTAAAAAGCCAGACGTAAAGAGAAATAAAACAATTAAGCCATGTCCAAAATATTTATAATAATAACGTTTCTGTTACTATTTTTAAAACAGTCACATCCACAAGGTGTTAAAATAGAACGTTTAAATGAATCAATAAACACTGACGATTCAGAGTTTAATTTTATTCAAATAAACACCGATGAATCTTATTTTTCAAGAGCAACTTATGATGGAGTAAACTACAAGGTTTCTATTTATAATTCAATAAAAAAAAATAACAAATGGCAAGCACAAGACAAATTATTTTTAGGTGATTTTTTTTCAATAGCAAACCCTTCATTATCAAATAACAATTTAAAATTATACTTTACAGCCTGCGACACAAACAATAGATGCAACATCTTAGTTAAAGATTTAAATACAGGAACGGTAAACAAAACAACCATCAATGATTTAAGCAACATAACAACTCAGCCAAATATAATAACACATCAAGATCAAGAAATAATTTTCTTTGTTTCAGACAGACAGGGAGGTTTTGGAGGACTCGACATATGGCTTTCAGTAATTGATAAAAATGGAAATTTAGGTGTTCCAATAAACTTAGGAAACAAAATTAATTCGAAACATGATGAAATAACACCATTTTATAATCAGAAAAAAAAGACAATATATTTCTCTTCTAATAAGCCTGGTGGAGTTGGAGGTTTTGATATTTATCATGCAAAAGGAAAGTTGAATTTATGGCTTCCCTCAATAAACGCATCAGAATTTAATACTGAATATGATGAAATGTACTTGTCCTTTTTTGATGAAAACAAAGGTTATTTTTCTTCAAACAAAAGAGATACAGCATGCTGTAATGATATATATTATTTTGAATATGCTAATAAAAAAGACAGCATATTAGAACTTAGAAAAAAGACTGAAAAATACCTGCCTTTAAGATTATATTTTCATAACGATGAACCAGATTGCTGTACTATGAGCGTTAACACAAAAAAAACCTATAAACAAACATACATTACGTATTTTAAATTAGAGGATGATTATATTCAAATTTCTCAAAGTAATGATGTGAAACAGTTTTTTCAAGACAGCCTCAAGGGCAATTTTAATCGTTTAAATCAAATTTTAGGACATGTAGAGGCAGACTTAAAGAACGGAAAAAAAATTGAGATTCAAATCAAAGGATTTGCATCCCCATTGCATAATGCAGAATATAATGTAAATTTATCTAAAAGAAGAATAATGAGTTTGGTTAATTTTATTAAAACATATAACAATAATGTTCTTGAAAACTATATGTTCAACAAAAGATTAACAATTAAAGAAATCCCATACGGAGAAAATAAATCGGCATTAAATGTAAGCTCTGATCCAAAAGACGCAAAAAAATCAATTTATAGTATAGAGGCTATGCTTGAAAGAAGAATAGAAATAATTGATGTCATTGTTCAATAGCTAAACACAAAAAGCATAAGAACGAATCCTAATAAAAAGCCTAGAACAACCTGTTTTTTGTTGTGAGCATTTTGTTTCAATCTTGAGTAGCCTAAGACTAAAGAAATAAATAGAAATAAATAAAACATCAAATAAGATTCATTGTATGAAATGGTATTATTTCCAATTGCGCTAATCGCTCCCCCAACACATAACATGTGTAAACTAACTTTCCAAAATAATGAAATTATAAGAGAAGCGATTGTTATTAATAAATAGCCAAGAATAATAGTTGTAATTATTGAATTAAATAAAAAAAACTGTTTTGTTATAAAAAGAATCATAATTAAACATAAAAAAGTAAAACTAAGAGGCAAAATACGCTCTCGTTTATTTTTCAACTCAATACCGCTAATCAGATTTTTTTTGTACAATATAAAAACAAAAAAGCATGGAAGAAAAGTATTTAAAAAAAAGAACAAGAAAAAAAACAAAATCCTTTTTTCTATCAATAAGTTATGAAATGGATCCGCATGTGGAACACACGTTAACACAAGCAAAACAGGAACAAATACTGGGTGAAAAATAGTTGATAAAAACCAATATATATTTTTATAATTTTTTTCTTTTATTCGCATTTAATATTTTTAATGAGGACCTATATTTTGAAACTGTTCTACGAGCAATATGATATTCGTTGTCTCCTAATAGTTTACATAGCTCTTCATCAGTATAGGGTTTGTTTTTATCTTCATTTTCGATGATTTCATAAAGATGTTTTTTGATAGCTTTGTTAGAAACAGTTTCTCCATTATCTTTCCTATACGCTTCAGAAAACAGCTCTTTAATTTTAAATGTACCAAAAAAGGTCTCAATAAATTTAGAATTACTAACTCTAGAAATTGTAGAAATATCTAGTTTGACAATTTTTGCAATATTTTTTAAAGTCATTGGGCTTAAATCTTCTACGCTTCCACTAAAGAAGTATTTCTCTTGAAAGTTTATAATTGCAGAAACCACTTTTTTTAAAGTAAGCTCTCTTTCTACAAGTGCATTTTTAAACCAAAGAGCATGTTCAATTTTTACTTTTAAAAAATCTTTAGTTTCTGTATCTTTTGTGTTTTGTAGTAGGTTTTTATAGTAAGAGCTTACATTAATTTCTTTGGTTCGTGTTTTTGTTGAGGACAATTCTAACGAATTATTTTTTATTGTTACTTTAAAATCTGGAGTGATATACTCATTAAATGAATTATTATTGTCAAAACCAAAAGAAGGAACTGGTTGTAGGGTCTCAATAACAGCATAAATAGCTTTCAATTTTTTTCGCGAAATATTTAGCTTTTCACAAATTAAACGAAAGTTTTTATTTGTAAATGAACTATAGTGATCAGATATAACTTTTAAGGCTACTATATTTTTTGGATGTTTTTTTTTAAGTTGAGTAATTAAGCACTCTTGCAAGTTATGGGATCCAACACCGCAAGGCTCCATTTCCTTTAAATAATTTAACGCAACATTAATTTCTTCCTCATCAATTTTCATGTTATTGTTAATAAGCAAATCATTTGAGATAGATTGCAGGTCTCGCTCTAAATATCCAGTTTTATCTAAACTATTGATTAAGTAGCTTATTAAATTATAAATTTTTTTGGGTACATTCAAATCTACTAATTGAGAGTGTAAATAATCAGAGAGACTGTTTTTTTTATCTTCAATTTGATAGCCTAAAGCTTGATTATTTTTATTTGATTTACTATAATAAAAATCAGAGTTGCTATCTATATATTCTGATTCTTCTTCTTCAATAACAGGGTTTTCTTCAATTTCTTTTTTAATATGATTATCTAAATCTGTGATGGGGATTTGCAACAGGCTTAAAAACTTAATTTGTTGGGGAGTTAAATTAAATTTTGTTTTTTGTTCTAACCTTTGTTTAGGCATAACTAAAAATCTACATTCATTGGTGTTCTTGGAAAAGGAATTACATCCCGAATATTTTTCATCCCAGTAACAAACATAATTAACCTTTCTAAACCTAGTCCAAAACCACTATGGATACAAGAACCAAACTTCCTGGTTTCTAAATACCACCACAAGTGTTTCTCATCTATATTATTTTCTTTCATCATCAACTTAAGAACATCAAGCCTTTCTTCCCTTTGCGACCCCCCAATTATTTCTCCAATAGTAGGAAATAGGATGTCCATCGCTTTGACAGTTTCATTGTCATCGTTTAGCCTCATATAAAAAGCCTTGATTTTTTTTGGATAATCTGTTATAATAACAGGAGTTTTAAACTTTTTCTCAACGAGAAATTTCTCGTGTTCTGACTGTAAATCAGCGCCAAAACCATTTATAATATATTTAAACTTTTTCTTTTTATTAGGCTTAGAATTAATTAAAATAGAAATTGCTTCTCTATATGTAATTTGTGCGAAATTATTTTTAACAACAAACTTTAACCGCTCGATTAACCCAAGTTCAGATCTATCTTCTTTTTTTAATTTTTTTTCCTCGTTTTCGAAACGATCATTTAAAAAAGTTAAATCATCAAAATTATTTTTGATGCAATAATTAATACAATATTTGAGAAATTCTTCAGCTAGTGAAATGTTCTTTTCAAGATCTGCAAAAGCAACTTCTGGCTCAATCATCCAAAATTCAGAAAGATGTCTAGAGGTGTTTGAGTTTTCAGCCCTAAACGTCGGCCCAAACGTATAAACCTTTCCTAATCCTAACGCTCCAAGTTCTGCTTCTAATTGACCAGAAACAGTTAAGCTTGTCTTTTGACCAAAAAAGTCGGTGTTATAGTCAATTTTTCCCCCGACCTTCTCTAAGTTTAAATTAGTAACCTGAAACATTTCACCTGCACCCTCGGCATCAGTACTAGTAATAATAGGCGTATGCAATAAAACAAAGCCACGCTCATAAAAAAACTTGTTAATTGCATATGAGATAGAGTTTCTAATTCTAAACACAGCAGAAAAAGTATTTGTTCGAAATCTTAAGTGTGCATTTTCTCTTAAAAATTCTAGACTATGTTTTTTTGGTTGAAGAGGGTATTTTTCAGAGTCAGAGACCCCTAAAATATCAATGGATTCAGCAATAACTTCAGATTCTTGTCCTTTTCCTTCTGACGCGACTAAAGAACCGTTAATTTTAATACAAGCCCCGGTGGTAATTTGTTTTACAGTATTTTCTGATATGTTTGCTGTGTCAAAAACAATTTGAATGTTTTTTATTGTAGAACCATCATTAAGATTAATAAAGGAGATGTTCTTGCCTAAACGCCTTGTTCTGACCCAACCAGAAATAAATATTTTTTGGTTTTCCGCTTTTATTTGAAGTAGTTGCTTAATGTTCATTTTATTCTAAGTTATCCTGCTTGTGTTACAGCTGAAGGTGTAACCATTTTCTTTACTGTTTTAATAATAGCCTTTTCATTATATGAACATTCGTTGTAAAGCTCTTCTTGAGAGCCGTGATTTATAAACCTATCAGGAATGCCCAGCATTTCAACCTTTACAGAATAGTTATGTTCTGAAATAAACTCTAGAACTGCACTTCCAAAACCACCTGAAACACACCCATCCTCAATAGTAATAATTTTTGAATATTTTTGTAATATGTTGTGAAGAAGTTTGTTATCCAGAGGCTTAACAAACCTCATATTATAATGCCCAACATTTATTCCTAATTTTTTAAATTCATTTTGTGCACTAATAACAAGATTTCCAGGATGCCCAACAGATAATATGGCAACGTCCGTCCCATCTTTTATAACAGAACCTTTACCAATAGGAATCTTTTTTAGTGGACATTTCCAATCAACTAACACGCCTTTCCCTCTTGGGTATCTAATAGAAAAGGGGCCTTGGTTTGGTTGTTGAGCGGTATACATTAAATTTCTTAAATCGTGTTCATTCATTGGTGCAGAAACAACCATATTTGGTATGCATCTTAAGTAGGCAATATCAAAAGCTCCATGATGAGTAGCTCCATCTGCTCCAACCAATCCCCCTCTGTCTAGACAGAAGACAACATTTAAGTTTTGCAAGGCAACATCGTGAATCAGCTGATCATAAGCTCTTTGCATAAATGTTGAGTAAATGTTGCAAAAAGGAATATTGCCTTGAGTTGACATTCCAGCAGAAAAAGTTACAGCGTGTTGCTCAGCTATTCCAACATCAAATGTTCTTTCTGGCATTTTTTTAATCATTTTGTTTAAAGAACTACCAGTTAACATGGCAGGTGTGACAGCAACAATTGCCGGGTTTTTTTCTGCTAATTCAATAATAGTTTCTCCAAAAACATCTTGATATTTAGGAGGAGATTTTGCCTTCTTTTTAATATTAACTATCTCTCCTGTGTTTTTATCAAATAGTCCAGGCGCATGCCATTTAGTGCTATCGCCATCTTCAGCAGGAGAGAATCCCTTACCTTTTACTGTTATACAATGAAGTATTTTTGGTCCAGGTATTTTCTTGAGGTCATTTAAAACATCGACGAGTTTTGAAGAGTCATGACCATCAATAGGCCCAAAATATCTAAAATTTAAAGATTCAAAGTAATTGCTTTCACCGAGTATAGTAGATTTGATACCACCCTCAATTTTTTTTGCTATTTTTTGAGTGTTAGGACTAAATTTATTTAATTTTCCTAGAAGCTTCCAGATTTTATTTTTTGCCTTGTTGTATGTATGAGAAGTAGCAATTTTTGTTAGGTATTCTTTTAAAGCTCCTACTGCAGGGTCTATTGACATACAATTATCATTTAGAATAACAAGTAAGTTGGTGTTTTCTGCACCCGCATGGTTTAGAGCTTCAAAGGCCATTCCAGCTCCCATTGCTCCATCACCAATTACAGCAATATGTTGTTTGTCAAGATTACCATTATTTTTTGATGCAATAGCCATTCCTAATGCTGCTGAAATGGATGTAGAAGAGTGTCCAACCCCGAACGTGTCATAAACACTTTCACTTCTTTTAGGGAAACCGCTTAGACCATTATATATTCTATTTGTTGGAAACAGCAATTTTCTACCAGTAAGTATTTTGTGCCCATATGCTTGATGCCCCACATCCCAAACCAGTTGATCATACGGAGTGTTAAAGACATAGTGAAGAGCGACAGTTAGCTCAACAACGCCTAAACTTGCGCCAAAATGCCCTCCCTTTTCAGAAACAATGTCAATGATGTATTGTCGCAACTCTGAACTTAACTGTTTTAGTTCAGTTTTTTTTAACTTTCGCAAATCTTCTGGGGAATTAATTTTTTTAAGAATAGCCCCTTGGATATATTTATTTTTTTTAACACACATAATTAAGTGTCAAAGATACAGAATTACTTATTTTTTACAAAAATAGTCATTAACAAATACCAGTTAACAATTGTTATATCTAAAGATTATTTTAAATGTTGAATTTTATCAAATTTGTAATATGAGAATTGTATATGTTTTGCTTGCATTATTTGCTATAGCAATAAATAGTTTTTCTAATTCAAGAACTGATGTTTATTTGATAACAGTAAAAAATGATTCAACCTTAGATGAACTTGAAAATGAAAAAACTTATCATGAAAACAAAATACAAGTAGATAACTTAAAGCCCTATAGAAAAAGATTAAAAAAACTCAACAGGTTAAGCCCCATAGATTTATCTTATAATATTAGAGTAACCCCTTTTATAGAAAGCTATTTAAATTTAAACAAAAGGTTAATTGAAAAAATGAGAGGATTGTCTTCATATTATTTTCCAATTTTTGAAAATATGCTTGATAAATATGGTCTTCCTCTTGAGCTTAAATATCTTCCAATTGTAGAATCTGCACTTAATCCAAAGGCAAAATCCTCTTCGGGGGCAACTGGTCTTTGGCAATTTATGTATTTGACAGGTATAGAGTACAACTTAAAAGTCACTTCGTATATTGATGAACGTCAAGACCCGATTAAATCTACCGAGGCTGCATGTATGTACCTTAAGAACTTATATGAAATTTTTGGAGATTGGCATTTAGTTTTAGCCGCTTATAATGGAGGGCCTGGTTATATTCAAAGAAAAATTGAAAAAACAGGTAAAACAGATTTTTGGGGTTTACATGAGCATTTAAGAACAGAAACAAGAAATTATGTGCCAACATTCATTGCAGTTATATATTCAATGGTTTATGCAGAGGAACACGGAATAAAAACAAGTTATCCTAAAATAGACGTTAACAATGTTGACACTTTAGTTTTAAAAGAAAATATTTCTTCTGATGTTTTTCAAAAAATAACATGTTTAGATAAAGAGACATTAGACTTTTTAAATCCCTCATTTAAAAAAGATGTGTATTACCAAGGCTCAACAATTATTGTTCCCAAGTCAAGTGCAAAGGATTTTAATTTAAATCAAGAAAGTTATTATGACCTATTAACTATGATTGAAGAAAAAATAGTACTTATAGATGAAGAAATGATTGAATATAATGTTGTCGAGGGAGATTATTTAGGTAAGATTGCAGAAAAGTTTGGTGTAAGAGTGTTTGAAATAAAAGAATGGAATAATTTAACGTCAACTAAATTAAATATAAATGACAAGCTAACTTTATTTATAAAAAAAGAAATGAATGCTAAAAAAAACACAGACTTTTTTGAATATACTATTAAAAGTGGAGACACTTTGTGGGGTATTTCAAAAAAATTTAAAGGAGTTACAATTTCAGAATTGAGATCACTTAACAATTTATCAAATGACAATTTATCTCCTGGAACAAAAATTATTTTACCCAAAATATAATGAACAAAGCAATTATCTTTTTGCTAGTTCTATTGATTAGCTGCAATAGCAATAAAACACTTCCCTCATCAACTGGAAGTTTGTTTGAAGTGTTGTTTGTTGTTGACGATAATATTTGGGAAATAAATTTGAGAGAAAGAGTATATAATATTTTTGCTGCAAACTTAGATGGAATAAATAAAGCTGAACAACAATACGACATAATTCAAGTTAATTATTCAGAGTTCAACGATTTTTTAAAAAGACACAATAATATAGTTTTGATAACAAACGAAGATAATGACAGAATAGGAAATAAGAATATGTGGGCAAAGCCACAATTATGTTTTCAAATACAGTATGATGAAAAAGAAAATAGAAACTTATATAAAATAAAAAAGATACTTGACTTTAATGTTCTTACTAGATTGAGAATACAAGAGTCTAAGAGTTCTAATCATGAAATTGAAGAATATCTGCTTAACACTTTTCAAACACAAAGCGTAATTTCAAAAAAGTACCAAGTTTTAAAAAAAGACAGCTCTCTTTTTTGGGCAACCTTTAACCCTCAAGATAAGGAACAAATAGAACATGTTCTAATTTTTAAAAGCAATAAGATTTTAAAAGATAGACAATTGTTACTTGAAAAAACAGATAGTGTTTTTTCAAAATACTTATTAGGAGCAAAAGAAGGAACATATGTTAAAATAGAACCTCTTTACGCCCCTTTTTGTAGCGATGATATTTGCATAGGAGTATGGCGTTTACAGAACGGCTTCATGGGAGGCCCCTTTTTGTTAAAATCTTATCACATTAAATCAAATACAATTATTGCTGTTGGTTTGATTTTTGATCCATCCTCAAAAAAAAGAGAATATGTGAAAAAATTTGAGGCTATTTTATAATCAGTTTTTTTCTAATACAATAATCGTTAGACGTAGAGATCTCTACAATATACTTGCCTGAAGATAAATTAGAAACATCTATTTTATTTGAATTAGGGTTTGGCTTATTAAAAAGAACTTTTTTTCCTGTTAACGAGTAAATTGTTATTGATTTAGGTTCTGTATTTGAATCTGAATAAACATTAAAATTGTCCCCACATGGATTAGGGTAAAGATCAAATTTATCATTATAAACTATATCTAAGGAATGTGAAATATACGGAGATGTATTTATTGGACTTTCCCAAACTCCTCGACCAAATGTAGCTGCCGAAATAGTTTCTTTATCATAATGAATTTCTAGTTCACTTATAATAACATTTGGCATTCCGTTCATGTACGGAACCCATTCATTCATACTTTTGTCTCTATAATACACGCCAATATCTGTTCCAACATATAAATCATCATTTGTTAATTTTTGATACACAATACAATTTACAGGAATGTTAGGCAATCCACTTGAGGTGATATTTATCCAATTAGCCCCCCTATCATTACTTTCATATACTTTTTCATTACTATTATAACCAGAAAAGGTTACCCATAAACGGTCAGGATTATTGTTGGCAACAACAACATCTGTGATGTTAGCTTGTTGAACCGGTAGCCCAAAATTTATCGCGGTCCATGTTGCTCCTCCATCAGTAGTTACTTTAAGTCTAGTGTATGTTGCTGCATAAATATAGTTTTGATTAGATGGAGCTAGCGCAATAGTTCTTACAGGTTGACCGTTACTAACATTATACGAAACAGAATCCCAAGTAGTCCCAGCTGTAATTGAACGGTAAATTTCATCATAGCCAATAACGATTAAATTATTATTTTCAGGATGTATTTTATATGGCGTTACCCAGGCACCATCATAAGTAACTGGCTTGATATTTGTCCAATTTAAACCACCATTAAAGGATTTTTTTAAACCACCATATTGTGAGCTTGAATATATAACATCTTCATCAAACTGATCAAACGCACACTCCATTCCATCTGAACCTCTAATAGCATCCCAGACATTATTTGTTAACATTTCGGTCCCATTGTCTTGAGCTCCAGCAACGAGCTTATTTTGGTTTGATTTGGAAAGACCAAGTTTATAGAATTGAGAAATTTCTAGCCCGTCGCTTATATCTACCCAATTGTTTAAGTTTTCTACATATTTATAAATACCCCCATCATTACCCGCATATGCAATATTATTTAAGGGGTTAAACTCAAGAGCATGTTGATCAACATGCATATATGAGTATAATTGTTGATTGTTTCCACTACTTCCATCAACATTCCAATTTACACCTCCATCTGAAGATTTCCATAAGTTTATCCCTCCAACATAAATTAGATTTTCGTTAATCGGAGAAACCCCTAAACTTAAATCATACCATGATTGCCCACCAGAGCTAGTTCCATCAACATTTCTCCCAAGTATGTTTGGACTGTTGGATTGCAATGCCCAACTGTCTCCACTGTCATCTGATTTATAAAGTCCATGAAAACTATCATCTGTCGATGAAAACAAAGCATAAACAACATTTGGATTATCATTTGTAACAGCAAGAAGAGGCCTGTCTTTTGCTGGACTATTCATACCGTTGTTTGTAACAGCCCATGTTACCCCACCATCTTCAGATCTAAATATGGAAGAGCCACCTGAGCTAATTTGTTTTGCAGCGTATATAGTGGAAGGATCATTTGGTTTAAACTCAAGATCTCTCCATCTACCCATCATGCTAAGCCCATTTTGACTTGTAACATTAGTCCAATTAGCACCACCATCAATACTTATCTTTATGTTAGAATTAGTAGCCGCAAAAATACTGTCGGGAAAATTAGGATTTAATATAATTTTGTTAATTCTATTTTCTTGAGAGATATTATAGCTTAATCCTGTTGTTTGCCAATTTTGCCCCCCATCTATCGATTTTAATACACCAATGCTATATGTATCTGATCCAAATGCATCGCCAGTAACTATATACATTATTTGTGGATTAATAGGGTGAATAACTATTGAAGACACACCAATAACAGGAAGGTTATCAGTATTTGTAGTCCAATTGCTTCCACCGTCTTCACTTTTCCACAAACCACCAGAAGGAGATCCGATCCATATTATGTTTTGATTAAAAGGGTCGAAAGCTATACAATTTACTCTACCATTACCTCTTTTCTTACCGTTTGATAGTATAATAGGAGTGTTTATTGGACCTTTAGCTATCCAGTTGGCCGAGTTAGTGTTATTTGTTAAGGAAGACTTTCTTTTTTGCAACAACCATTCTTCGTACAGTGCGTGAGGAGTAAAGCTTGTGTTTTCTGATGATCTTCTTAAAATAAAATCTAAATTCCTTGCATAGGGTTTAAAACCGTTTCCTTTAGTATATAAATTATCTTTTCTATAGGATTTAAACGACTCTTGTTTTTCATGAAGGCTTGCACTTGGATTAGATTTTAACAACTCTTTTTCCCAAGCTTGTGAATAAGCATTAAGATTAATTATCAGTATACATGAAAGAATCTTTTTTATCATAACTTATCTAAATTATATGACAAAGATAATGTAAAATTTCTACCAGAGGCCGCAATACCGGATGCAAAGGGTTTGTAATGTATGTCTAAAATATTTTCAATACCAAAACTTAAAGAAAAGTCTTTGGCAAACTGATTTCGATATAAGATATTTAGTATATACCAACTAGGACTTCCGTCAATAGTTGCTTCTTCCAAATTATCAACTCCAGCTATATCATATTCATCAGCTAATTTCTTACCGTTGTATAATATGCAAAAATTAAAGCTATGTTTATTGTAAAAATAGTCAATATTTAGTGAAGACTTCAGTGGTGGTATGTGTGCTAGTGGTTCTTTGAAATCATTTTCACCTTTTAAAAAAGAAAAGTTTGTATGTATGGTTAAATATTTTTGATAATTATATTCAACATTAAACGAAACACCTTTAATTATTGCATTAGAAATATTTTTGTTCATTTGTATCCTCATTTCTTCACCATCGTATGTTATCATGGTGTCGCCATTTAACTCACCTAAGCTTCTTTCAATAGCATCATCAATTTTAGTGATATATGTGTTTATTCCAAGAGTAATGTTGCTAAATAACTTTTTGTTAAATGATATTTCTATATTTTTTGATTTTTCTGGCTTAAGATTTGCATTAGGAACAATCACAAACACATCATTTTTGGAAAAAAGCTTGCCAATTTCATCAGTGTTAGGGTTTCTAAAACCTGTATAAAATGAATAAATTAATTGTGAGGTTTTGTTTGGCTCATGTTTTATTGAAACTGAACCAACAAAAGAATTTGTTTTATTAGTTATTTCAAAGTTTGCCAAGCTATTTAGTGGAGAGTCTGCAAATAATGCAGACAACATGCTTGAATTAAACCGACCTCCTATATATGCAGAAAAATGCTTGCTAAAGATTAGGCCAATTTGTGAATATAGATATAGATTGTTACTTCTAGTGCCTCCGTTTGGGTATCTAGTAGTGTTGGGCAAAGACGCTTGAAAACTTGTTAGATCGGCGTTAGACTTTAAATATTCATGTCTTGCTCCTGCCCCATAGTTAAGGGTCCCAGTTTTAATTTTTTTATTAAAGTTAACATCTAGGTCATAAATCATTAGCTTTTCATATCTATTAGATGTTAAATAGTCATTATTTTTTTTGTGATGCCTTGATTCAGTAATTTTTTGAACACTTGACTTTAGCTTAAATGAGTCATAAAAATGTTTGTTTTTTAAATTGTTAATAGTTATAATTTGTGAAACTCTTTCACTTGGACCATAGTACCAGTCACTATATTTTGGAATACCGTCAACAGTATCATTTAATTTGTCAAACCTGTCAATTTTAGAAGTTCTACCGTATTGAGAGTTTAAAGAAACTACAGTAAAATCAGAAAGTTTAAATTTAATCTTTTGAAGAAGGTCAACTTGACTAAAGCTTGTAAACAACTGCTCTTCATTTTTTGTGTAATACCCAATGCCCCAGTCATTATACCCATGATTTCTATTTTTACCCATTTTTAAGTTTTCAGCTTTTTTAATTGAAAAAGCACTTAAAAAACCGACTTCTTTTATAGAAAATCTATTTTTATAGTTTGTAATAATTGTATTTGATGAGCTTTCAAATTTTTGAATAAAAGAGACTGCGTTTTTGTTATTGGAAAGTGTTTTAAATACTATGGCGCTACCCATAGCCCCATTTCCATAAACTACAGATGCAGGGCCAGTCACAATATTAATAGATTCAACAAAAAAGGGGTTAATCATTGCTGAGGCTTGAACATGACCACTACGAAATATCGTATTATTTAGTGAAATATCGTCAACAATTAAAAGTAGTCTGTTAGCTTCAAAACCCCTAAAATTAGGACTTCCGCTACCAACTTGACTTTTTTGCACTGTTACAGAGGTCTTAGTCTTCAAAACAGAAGTTACATGAGTTAGCTCATGCTCATTAGACTTGAGTTTAAGTTTATCTACCGAAGGCTTGAATTGACTTAGAACTCGTAGCTCTTTTACAAAGTTAACAGTTGGCAAAACAAGAGTATTTAGATTTAAATATACTGTGTCTTTGATTTTTGAACATAAGATGTTTTGTTCAGTATAACTTATATGAGTTATTTTTAAAATTAAGTTTTTTTCAAAGAGATTAATGTTTGCAACACCTTTTTTGTCGCTAATAACTCCTTTTACTGCACCTTTTATATTAACGTTTTCAATTGGTGATTTAGTTTCTGAGTCAAGAAACAAGATGTTTTGTCCAATTATTGAATTTGAAAAAGAAATAAATAAAAAAAATAAAAAACCTCTCATTTTTTAAGTAAATCAATTATTATGGGGGAGTTTAAGCTTTTCATTTTATATCCATGAGACTCATAATATAAAAATAAGGTGTTTATAAGCCTTTTCTTTTCCTTAGTACAAATAAAAGAGTCCTGTTTTAAAATAAAATTTTTTAAAATTAAGGATTCATCTTCTTCTAAGGTATTTAAATTTTTTATATTAACAAAGCATCCTTGTTCTATATCAAAAAAGGGCCTGTTTATATTTTTAAGGTTTGGTTGAATGCCTAAATAAGCGCTTAAGTTATAAAGAAATTTAACAATAAAGTTTTGAGAAGTCTTTGAACAAGAAACAATTAACTCTCGCTGCCTCCAAACATAATTAAACAATTCATTGTCAAGCTGATTTTCTTGTATATTTTTAGAAATAAGTTCTGCGATAAACAGACATGTTAATTTTTTGTTTATGTCTAGAAATGCAACGTTTTGAAAATTAACAACAGAAACCTCTTTAATGTATTGTAAGGCTTTATTTTTTTTATAATTACATGTAATTTCCAATTGCTGTAAAGGCTCAAAACAATTAAGTTTTTTTTTGGATTTTTTACTTCTAATATTTTTTATAATAAAGCTTTGAATACCCTTTTTTTCAGTTAATATTTTAGATATTATAGATGCTTCCCCATGCTTTATGTATGTTAAAGCGATAGCTTTAGTTTTGAAATCCATTATTTTATAAACACAATCTTACTAACTATTTTTTCTATCCCATTTTCGTCAGCACTAAGAACAAGATATATACCAGTGGCAACGCGCACATTATTTTTTGTTTTGCCATTCCATATAGCTTGTCCTCCATTTGCAAAACCTTCATAAACAATATCTCCACTGATTGAAGTCACTTTAAAATTTGCATTAGTTGTTAGTCCTTTAATGGCAATCAATCCTTCAAAGTCAGGAGTAACTGGGTTTGGAAAAACACTAGTTGAACCCTGTTTGACTGAACCTCTAGTTGCATCAGATCTGTACGACATCAATCCTTTACTAGTTCCTATATAAACTTCTCCTGTAATCCCATCAATGCTAATGTCAATGATGTTATTAGAAAAAAGAGGACTATTTTCTTTTGTAAAATGAAGTATTTCCTCACTCCCGTCTGCAGACAGTACAAATAGCCCTGCATCTTCAGTTCCAACCCACTTTCTGTTTGCTCCATCAACCGAAATTACAGTTATTTTTTCTTCGCTTAATAAATATTGTCCATACTCCCCTTGTTGAATAAGAATCTGTTGTGCATCAAAGTTATATCCTGAGAATACGGCTCCAGGATTATATATTACAGCCACACCCTTATCAGTACCAATCCAAATAGAATTATCATTATCTTCTACTAAACAGTAAACAGTATTTGAAGGAAGATTTCCGCTTCCTATATTTGTGTTCAGAAAGATGTATTGGTCGTCATTATTAGAAATTGTATTGTTATCATTATAAACAAATAACCCTCCATTTCTAGCAATAACCCCCCATTTTTGGTTTTGACTATCTATTAAAAGTTCATCAAAAAAAAGATCTACGACGTCTTGGTTCATACTGTAAGAATGCCATGTGTTTTCAGCAGTCTTAACAAATAGAGGATGGTTAACTTCAGAGCTTAAACCCCATAAGTTTCCATAATCATCAAACTTTATATCAGAAATACGTATTCTATTGTTTGAATAATAAACGGTGTCTAAAGCGCCATTCGTATTTAAATACCCATACCGATCTATATAACCAGAGACGTTGCTCCTGCATGGAATCCCATTATACCAAGAGGCATAATATTCTACTCCATTTTTGACAGCAACCCCAACAATATCACGAGCATTGCCTAGATCAAAATAATCATTATTGTCCCAGACATCGTACTCCTTTTTAATTGAAACTCCGTCATTTATTAAGGCGTTTTCGAAATAATTATTGTGGCCTCCATGTGCCATATACAGCCTTCCTTCAAGGAATCGTATAGTATAAATTTCATTACGAACAGGACCACTGGGCATGAAAGTGGCTTCATATGTAAAGTCTCTAAACTGTAAAATTCCATTCAAGGAATCCGCAACCCACAAATTACCATCAACATCAAAACTAGCGCCTTTTAATGAGACGAATAACTCATGAGTAAAATTGACGGGCGTATTGTTTTTAGAAATAAGTTCAATTTCATTTTTGTTTACCACTAAAAGAAAATCATTAGATGTGCTTAACTCTACAACATCTTTAACTGTATCAACATAAAAAACATCATTAAAAGCAACAACACCCCCATACTCTTGATTCACAGAATCAATTTTGGACCAACTGTTGAAATCAGATAGGTTTCTTGAGGTGTTTGATGCGTATATACCATTTTCTGTAGTGATAACAATAGAGTCTAGTATAATAGCAGTACCAGTAATATTTAAAACATTATCGTTGTCCCAAAGCGAATAAGTATCCTTTATTTCCTCTTTTAATAAGTCAATAACAACTAGACCAAACGAGCAAGAAAGATATGCTTTGTTTTCATAAATTGTAATATTATTTATTTCTTTTTCACCAACAATTTCTTTTCTTTTTATGTCAGAAATATTTGTTATCAATTCATTTTTAATCAAATCAATATTACAGTTTTCATATGCAATAATAGTAAGGTTTAAATCCTGTGAATGTTTAATTTCTGCAACGTCTACATCAAAAAGACCATTGACTTTTGATAAACGCACAATTCTTTTGTCTATTTTATTAATATAAAATAATGAGTTTGAATTAACGCAAAAAACCTTTTCATTTGTCGCGCAAACCTTTTCTGCTATATTATAAGAGCGATAATTTTTCCAGCTACCTATCTCTACATTTTGAGCAATCGAAATCAGTGGAAAAAATATAATCAGTATAACTCTCATTGTGTAGTAAAAGTAATAATAAGTAGTTTTATAACTATAAAAATTAAAAAAAAATATAATTCAAAATATATATTAATTTTGCATAAGGCCTAGTAGTTCAATTGGATAGAATATCAGATTTCGGCTCTGAGGGTTGGGGGTTCGAGTCCCCCCTGGGCCACATATTTTTCTTTTTCTTCTTTATAATTTCAATTACTTATCCTCAGACTGTATTAGAAACAA
>MDSV01164918.1_pt1 | contig 51525 bp, 51 predicted proteins | sample 810851 | NCBI WGS metagenome assembly MDSV01 (sample SAMN05326640, study PRJNA326480) | marine metagenome | isolation source: seawater | place: Atlantic Ocean: North East | collected 2012
AGTTATTTCTTTAAACCAATTTCTTAACGGAGAAAATTATGAGTGATGTATATGTATTAGGCGTTGATATGATCAAGTTTGGAAGATTTCCAGATAGAACAGTGCCTGACCTTGGTGCAGAAGCTGCTCTATTAGCTTTAGACGATGCCGGACTAAATATAGGAAATATGGAAGCTTTCTATTGTGGCAATCTTGGTCAAGCTAATGCCATGGTTGGTCAGAGAATACTTCAAGAAATTGGTCAAACAGGAATTCCCGTTGTTAATTGCTCAAATGCATGTGCGACAGGAGCAACTGCCTTCAGAGAAGCTTGGACTTCAATAAAAGCTGGTCTCTATGATGTAGTTCTAGCTGTGGGAGTTGAACAAATGGGTACGGGGCTCTTAGGCGGAGCCGGGGGTGGCGTAGGAATACCTAAAGAAGGTTTACTAGGTTCAGGTACTATGCCTGCAGTATTTGCTGAAGCCGGCATGGAGCATGCCCGCCAATATGGAACTACTTTTGAACAGTTCGCAAAAATCTCTGTAAAAAATCATCACCACTCTACTATGAACCCTAAGGCAAGGTATCAAATTGAGACTCCTTTGGATGAAGTAATGAATGCTGAAATGATTTCTTATCCCAATACGAAGCTTATGTGTTCAGTTAACGTAGATGGAGCAGCAGCAGCAGTCTTAGTATCAGAAAAGAAAGCGAAAGAACTTGGCATGCAAAGAGCAGTAAGAATTAAAGCTTCAGTTATGACAAGTGATCCTTACCAAGAAAGAGACTTAGTAATGCCTGATGTTAACTCATGTACAAGAAAAGCAGCAGCTGAAGCTTACGAAATGGCTGGTTTAGATTCTGATGATATTGATCTAGTTGAATTACATGACTGCTTTGCTACAGCTGAGATGCTTCATTACGAAAATCTTGGTCTTTGTTCTGATGGTGAAGCTGGAAGATTAATAGATGAAGGAGAAGTTGAGCTTGGAGGAAGAATACCTGTAAATGTTTCTGGCGGTTTATTATCAAAAGGCCACCCCTTAGGAGCTACAGGAATAGCTAATATTTATGAAGTCTGCACTCACTTAAGAGGTGAAGCTGGTAATAGACAAGTTGAAAATGCCAAAATAGGATTAACACATGTGATTGGTTTAGGTAGTGCTTGCGGAATACATATATTAGAAAAAGTTTAGAATTTAATGCTAATAGGTGTAGTAAGTGATACACATAACAACATAAAAAATATTGATAGAATTATCTCCTTGTTTAATGATAAAGAAGTTGATTTAGTTATCCACACAGGAGATATAACTAATCCAAATTCTCTAAAGAGATTTACAAAACTTAATTGTAAATTTGCTGGTGTTTTAGGAAATAACGATAGAAGCGAGCCGGGTTTAATTGAAGCCGCTAAAGAAAACTCACTCCGTCTTGAAGCACCTCCTTTAGAATTATCGGAGTTTAAGAGAAATATTACAATTTTTCATGAACCTGATTCGATAGCAAATTATCTAGAAGAAAACAAAGATACAGATATTGTTCTTCATGGGCACACTCATAGATATAGAAATGAAACTTTAAATGGAATATTGTTTTTTAATCCAGGTGAGTCTGCAGGTATTTTTCCAGGCAAAAATGCTATAGGTATTATTGATCTAGAGGATCTCTCTATTGAAAGAATCTTTTTTTAATTCCAGACGCAACAATTATAAAAAAAAGTGAAACAGGTAAGCTTAAAAACAAAGGTTTGAGGGGTCTTAACGAAAAATCTCGCTCAAGAACTAAATTAAAAATAAAAGTGAAAAGTGAGGGTGAAAGATCTTGTTGTAATAAATTTATTTGTGTTGGTGTAATTAATATTACTAAGAAGATAAAAAAAAATGAGTAATTTCGCTTGAAGAAATTTGAAAGAATAAGGCAAGCTAATATAGAAAATATAATATAAATAAACCAGAGCATTTTATTTCAAAATATCCATTAATTCCTCTCTGACAAGTAGTTCTCTCCACTCAGTAATCTCCTCGCATGCTTTATTCACACCCTCACTTAGTGCTAAACGTAGAAATTCTTTTTGAGCTTTCTTAGAAAAAAACATAGTAGGATTTATTTCAACACTCTGCGCAATTTTTAGAAAACGTTTATTCATAAGAGATAGAATATTATCTTCTTCTGACTTAGATATAACGCGCTTTAGAACATCTAGTGTGGATGACTGGTTAAAGGTATTTTTGACAAGCATGTTGATGTCTTGCTTAAGCCAATTGAGTTTTTCAGATTTAGATAATTCAAGACATTGCTCTAAATATATAGGTATAAGATATTCAACATCAAGAGCAGCATATTTTAATTGGGCATCACTTAAAGGTCGTCTTATCCAATTAGATCTAGTTTCTCTTTTGTCCAAAACTATACCCAATTTTTTTTCCACCAAAGCTTGGTAACTTATGGAAAATTCTGAATCCAAGAAGGAATTAGCAAGTTGAGTATCAAAAATATTTTCAATCTTACGATCAGTCCATGAATAAACAGCCTCTAAATCTTCTTTGCATGAATGAAAAATCTTCACAATCGAGTCAGAAAATAGGAAACTTACTTGCTCTGCTGGCTCCTCTATTAATATTGTGTCGATAAGGAATATTTCTTCATCATCGTTGATCTGAAGTAAGGCCAACTTCATGTTGTCTTTGGTTGTACGCCTGAACTCAGTATCAACCCCAATATATGTTTTAGAAAGTAATTCCTTATTTAGAAAATCTAAATTTTCATGAGAGTCTATAAAAGTAAACAAAATTCTTCTAATGCTTACTTGCTAAGTAAACTATATCAACAACATCTTTGTCTGGAACAAACCCGGAAATGGCTTTTTTTAAAATTTCTTTGAAGAAAGGTACGTCACCTTGACGTTCAGCCTTCATAAGCAATTCTAAATATTGATTTAACTCCATATCGCCTAAAAAATCTTCTTGGGCTTTTAATATTTTCTTATGATCTGTTGAACTTACACTATCGCCTATCAGCAGTTCTTCATAAAGTTTTTCGCCGGGCCTTAAACCAGTAAATTTTATCTCAATATCACCATCAGGATTGTTATCATCAATAAGTTCCATGCCACTAAGACTTATCAATCTCTTAGCAAGCTCAATAATCTTGACTGACTCGCCCATATCCAGAACAAATACATCTCCTTTATTTCCCATTGCACCTGCCTGAATGACAAGTTCAGCGGCCTCAGGAATAGACATAAAGTACCTAGTCACATCAGGGTGAGTTACTGTAACTGGACCACCCTCTCGAATTTGTTTTTGAAAGAGAGGAATCGCAGAACCAGAGGAGCCAATAACATTACCAAATCTGACCATGGTCATTCTCATTGTATTTTTAGATGCAAGAGATTGTAAAATAAGCTCGGCAAACCTTTTTGTTGCTCCCATTATGTTAGTAGGCCTCACAGCTTTATCAGTAGAAATGAGAACAAAAGTATCTATTTTTGATTCTATTGCTGCCTCTGCACAAACTTTTGTTCCTATAATATTGTTGGTAAATGCCTCGAAAGGATTCTCTTCTACTAAAGAGACATGCTTATATGCCGCTGCGTGATAGACGGTATTTACTTCAAAAACGCTCAAAACTTCAGTCATTCTCTTTTTGTTGGTTACATTTGCAAGTACTGCATATAAATCAGTTTCGGGTGCAGTCTCTGCAATTTCATTTTTAATTGAAAAGAGAGAATATTCGTTAGAGTCTAATAGTATTAACTTTCGTGGATTGTTTTTTACCACCTGCCTGCTAATCTCTGAACCGATTGAGCCGCCTGCTCCAGTGATTAAAACAACTTTATTTCTAATATTCTTATTTATTAGCATCTTGTTTGCTTCTACCTCACTTCTGCCCAATAAATCACTCACATCAACTTCTTTGAGTTCCGATACAGAAATCTTGCCTTGTGCTAGTTCTGCTAAACCTGGGAGTATTCTTACCTTAAGAGAATACTCTTCTATCTCTTTTAATAAAGATCGTAGAGTATGTTTTGAAGCAGATGGCATGGCGATTAAAACCTCATCAACCATGTTATTTTTAACAAAACTTCTCAATTTACTTGGAGCCAAAATCTTTACACCTCCCAAAGAGGTGTTGTGTAACTTAATATTTTTATCTAAAAAGGCTATGGGCTGCATTTCTTTACTTACTTTTAAGGCTTCGGCAAGTTGAATTCCTGCAGATCCAGCACCATATATAATTATTCTTTTATCGGATTTCTTGTTAGAAAAGAAAACATAGGCAATTAACCTTAATCCAATTGTAAAAATAAAACTGGTAAAAAGACTTAATATCCAGAAAGGTAGCTCCCTATAAAAAAAACTTAAATTTAGACTATTTGTATCAAATGAGTTGAGATGAAGAACTAATCTAAAGAAAATGAAGATAAGAAAAGAAAAGAATATCGCATTCAACAGCGTATAGATAACGGATAAATCTATATATCTAATTACAGACTGATAAGTTCCAAATGCAAAAAGGGAAGCCACAGAAATTAAAGGAATGAATAGATAAGTCCAAGGTTTAGTTTCAAGAAAAAAATAATTACCAATGTTTAAAATCTGATAAGAAAACAGGATAGAAAGATAAATCAAGAAAAAATCGGATAAAGAAACAATTGCCTGTTTTGTTATTCTTGAGCTATTAAGAAGTCTTTCTTTAAAATAATTCATCTATTTTTAGGTGCAGGATTTCAGTATGTTTGCCTAATAACATAGAAGGCTTCTCCATAAGAAAATCCTGCTTGACTGCCTCTAAATTTGGCTAGGGCTCTTATAGCCTCAACTGATCTTGGGCCTTGAGTTTCATCAATTTGAGACTTGTACAACCTGAGAGCTTCTAACTTAGTCTCAATTTGCCCTGATATATCTACAATCATATTATGATTGAAATTTGGTTCGATATAGGGAGCATTCCAATGAGTTTCAGAAAGTGTTTCATATGCAGCAAGAAGTGTAATTTTTTTTCCATATCCAACAGGTCTTGAGGCAACCATTACGCTATCGAATATTACTCTATGATCTACATGCCTATCAGGAAAAGGGCACAATACAATATTTGGTTCAAATTCTTCAAAGTAAGAAGAGATTTTTCCATTTAATTTACTAACAGGTTCATCTCCAACATAAGTGGCAGGTATTTTCATGAAGGAAAATCTATCAATTCCTAAAACTTTATAAGCCTCTTTAGCTTCTGACTCCGTTAAATCGTAATCAACCTGGTCATATAAAGGTGGTAAGTGACCAGACACAGTAAGGACATTGACAACGTTATCACTGTCAACTAGCTTCTTTATAAAACCACCAGCACCTAAAGTCTCATCATCTGGATGCGGACTTATTATCAATATTTTTTTGCCGTTTATATTCATATGTTTAATCTACTATCTTTGGAATTGGCATCGGGATAAGAAAAGAACCAATTTCATCTCCGTATTTTTTATGCTTATTCATAATGTCTTCTGCAAAATTCCAAGCTAAAATGATTAAGATATCCGGTTTTTTTTCATAAATACTCGAAGGGTGATAAACGGGTATGTGCTTTCCTGGAGAGTAAAGCCCTTGCTTCAAAGGATTGTCATCAACTATGAAATCTACGTCTTCCTTCTCTAATCCAAAATGATAAGAGAGTGTAGTGGCTTTAGTTGGCGCTCCAAAAGCAGCTATTTTCTTTCCGGATTGCTTGAGTTGTTCAATTAAATTTTTAAACCGCGATCTGACGATATTTATTTCCTCTTCAAATGACTGAAGAGATTTTATTGCATTAAGGCCGATGGAGGCCTCAAGGGAAATTAACTTTTCTACGCTCTCATCTATTTGAAATTTACCATTTTTTCTTTGGACCATAACCCTGATAGAACCACCTTGCGGCTCTATTCTCTCTACTTTAAAGATTTCCATGCCCACTGATCCGAATAATTTCTTTAAAGGAGCAACAGTATGAAAATCTACATGTTCATGATAAATGGTGTCAAACCATTTATTTTGATAAACATCTACAAAATAACCAACTTCCATAACAAAAATGGTATCGTCATTCATTAGACAATCGACACCATCAATTACACTCCTTAGATCATCAATATGAGCACAGGCATTATGAGAAGTAATCAGATTTACATCTTGAAAGTTTTTCTTTATTTCATTAGCGATATGAATATTAAAAAATTCATTCAAGGTTTGAACGCCATTTTCGTTCGCTATCTCAGAGATCTTTTCTGCTGGATCAACTCCTAAAACTTTGATCTCTTGATCTTTAAAAAAGCTTAGGCAAGTACCGTCATTAGACCCTATATCTATAACAAATGAATCACGGTTAAGGTTTAACAAATCTATCATCGAATTAGCATATTCCTTCAGATGATTTACAAAAACTCTTGAAGTTGATGAAACATATGAATAATTATTTTGAAAAAGGAATTCAGGATCAACAACATGACCAAGCTGAATATGATAACAGTCATGGCAAAAATCTAATTCTAATGGGAACGTTTCTTCTTCTAAATAAAGATTCTTCTGAGTAAGGAAATTATTGCCAGGGGGTGTTGGAGTTAATTTTAAACCTAGCTGAATATTTTTTGACTCGCATAATCTACAAAAATTTTTTTTGTATGAGGAGCCTTTTTTCATTATAGATCTACCTTAGAAGGATCAATCAACTCCATTCTTACTACATCATTTTCATAGGTTTCCTGATCTCCTCTTGGATTCCTACTGGCTACTACTAGGAGTGTATCTTCTTTGAACAAACATGCATGCTCTTCATTTGGAGGAGTGAAAACCATTTCACCTTCTTTAAATATTTCTATTGTTAAAGGTTCTTCAGATTTATAAGGTCTGTAATGATATTCATACTCCCCATAAACTGTATACATGTAATGCCAATCAGTAAAATGACTATGATTAGATCTTACTGAACCTTTTTTTGAGAAAATCAATGAAAGATTCTTCATCGGAAAATTAACTAAATGCTTTATTTCACCTCTGTCATCAATAAAAGGTTCTTCAAGCTCAATTCTTGCAGTTTTAGGCCACATAGAATCGTCGTCAAGATGAATATTGTTAAACTTGAACATCATTTCTCCTTTTTAAATTTTACTTGTTGCTTTTCATTTCATTAAGAATTGAGGCAAGGTCTTCAATCTTTTGAAATTCAAAATTTCTTTTTTTTTCAGAAGCTGTAATTTTCGTGAGCGATTCTAACATGCTAACGAAATGATTTCTTGCTTCAAGATGTTCTCTAAATACTGATCCTCTATTTATTATTTCAATCGTAGGTCTATAGTCCGCCTCTTTAGAAAATATCTTCTCTGAATAATATTGTTTTTCTGACGTGATAATCTTTATCTCATTAACGTATTTCGAGTTATAGGACCATTTAAGAGTGCTTTTTATTCTGTCATTTATTAAAAATGAGGCGCTTCCTGAAGAGTCAATATTATTTTTTTTGTCTTCAGTAATACTTATGTTATCGAGGACTATTTTTTCGTCCTTAAAAAGCTCAATTAAGGTTAAAACTGTATAAGAGCCTACGTCATAAAGACAACTCCCACCCAAATCGTTATTGAATCTAAACCCTGGAGACTCTAATTCAGGAAGCTCGAAAGTTATATGCACCTCTTTCAAGTCATTTAGTGTTTCTTGAATAATCTGTTTTATACGTAAAAAATGAGGGTGATATAAAAACATATAAGCCTCAAATAGAAATAAATTATTTTTTATTGCAGAATTTATAAGTCCCTTTGTTTCCTCAAAATTTATTGTAATAGGTTTTTCACATATAAGATTTTTCCCAGAATTAAGAACTTGTATACCGTTACCAAAATGAAGTCCTGGTGGAGTAGCTAGAAATATTGTTTCTAGTTCACTATCGGCTAACATTTCTTCAGGACTATTCCAAGTTTTACAATCATATAGAGATAAAATTTGAGAAATACTCTCCTTACTCCTACTAAAGACTCCTATAAATTCAATATTATCTGCTTGGTCTAATGCAGGGATAAGATTCTTTTTTGCATGATTACCCACACCCCAGAGAGCAGTCTTCAACCTTCTTTCCTTCCTTTATTTTTTTTCCAGTCTTCAATGGTGACTTGTCTTGATCTAGCCAAGGTTAATTTATTCCCTAGAGTGTCATAAGTTATAGTAGATCCAGAGCCAATGGTTGAATTTTCTTCAATAACAATAGGAGCTACTAAATTTGAGTTTGATCCTATGTAGGCACCTTTCTTTATTAAAGTCTTATGGATATCAATACCATCATGATTGCAAGTTATCACTCCTGCCCCTATTGTGACTTGTTCATGAATCTCAGCATCACCTATGAAGGCCATATGATTTATTCTTACAAAATTACCTATATCCGAATTTTTTATTTCTACGTAATTTCCGATTTGAGATGCATCTCCTACCCTACTATTTCCTCTCACTCTTGCAAATGGACCTACGAAAGAACCTGAACCAATAATTGAATGCTCTATGAGGCTATTAGATTTAATGTGTGCGCCATCAGATAGGCTGGAATACGATATAGAGCAATTATCTTCTATACAGACCCCGCTACCCAATTTAATGTCTCCAATTAAATTTACATTAGAGCCTATATAAATATCATTGCCAATTTGCAGTTTTCCTTCTATTTTTACAGAAAAAGGACGAGAAAATTTAACCCCCTTCCTAATCAAAAGGCAAACCTGAAAAAGGTTACTAAAATAAATTAAAAAGAATTTAAATATATTCATTAAAAATCTAACTGGAAGAAAATCTTGGACCAAAGGTCATATTAAATATTAATGTAGGTATGATGGACAAAATAATCAAGTACAAAGAATTAATAGTTGAAAAAATGGATAAGTACGCTAAAGGAAATAGCCAAATCAAATGGTAAAGCAAAATTAGAACAGTTATTTTCCAATGATTATTACTTATTCTTGCAAGATTCTGATAAGCGTGACTTCTATGGGCCTTATACCATTTGTCTATATATAGAATTCTATACAAGGTTGTTAAGGTTGTTTCGGTGAGGCAATATGAAAGTAATATAGACCAATATAAAATAGAAAGTGACTCATTGTAGATAGTTTCAATTGCAATAAAACACAACATGAAGCCTAAAAACAGACTTCCAGCATCCCCCATGAAAAGATTATTTGTTTTGGAGAAGTTAATTGCAAGAAATCCTAAACATATCGAGAAGATTATAAAACTTTTTAAATGGGGTTCCGATGGATCTTGAATATAAGATATCAAAAAAGTTGAGAAAAAATAGAAAAAACAAAGAGAGGACGCTAGACCATCTATGCCGTCCATAAAATTGATACTATTTAGTACCCAGATAAGCAAAAGTAATACAAAAGCAGATAAGAAGAGGTATAAATTAACGGATAAGAATATTTCTATTGGCAAAAGAATAACCAATATAAAAAAAGAGAACATCGCCTGAATTGCAAACTTTACTGCCGCACTTACATCTCGATAATCATCCCAAAGGCCGAATATTGACAAGCTGAGAGCTAAAATCGATACAAAAATATATTTTGTGTCAAATTTGATATTAAAAAATAAGAACAATAGAAGAAGAAAAGCAAAAATTATTGGAAAAATAATTCCTCCTCCTTTTGGGGTAGCTTCATCATGCAAGGTTCTAGAGTTTAAGTCAGCAATTACACCTTTCTTTAAAGCAACTTTCCTATAAAAAAAACAAAGAATATAAGTCGTAATAGCGATAGCTAAGCCAATAATTACATAAATCATTTTTGTTCTATAAAAAACTTGTTCTGAATTTGATGTGAAGCCCTTTCAACTGTGAAATATTCTTGTAAATAATTATATGAGTTTTCACCTTTTTCTATTCTTTGCTTCTCATCATATACGAGTGAATTTAATTCATTACGAAATGAATCTCGATGATTAGATTTAATAAAATATCCAAGATTTTCTTTTTCGATTATCTTACCAAATTCATTACTTTCATGAAAAAAACAAACCAATGGTTTTTTTGAAAACATATAATCAAATGATTTGCCAGGATAATTATTAGCAACTAAATTTTTATCCAATATAACAAGTCCTGCATCAGATTTATGAATCAGATCAAAGTATTCATCCCTGTCCATCATCGAAATGATTTGAATATCTAAATCAGAATTTTTGGAAAATTTCTTCAAAGAGAGTTTTTGCTCGCCCTCACCAATAACATTTATTTTCAGGAGTTTCGATGAAGTTTCTTTTTCCAAAATTTTTAGGAACCCAAGAACATCTTGGGCCAAACCTAAACTACCTCCGTACACCAAATTGATCTTAGAATTAGCAATATAATTATTATCTTTACGAACTGTATTTTTACTTTTCGGTTTTGCAAACCAATTTCTCAGCTGCTCTACCTCATGATTTTTATTTCCCACTATGTTTATAACATGTTCAATATCGGCAACAGATTCAGTTCCAATAAAGTCCGCACTCTTGAAATTAGTAAACTCGAAAAACTTAAAAAAATAATAAACTGGCCCTTTTTTTAGTTGTTTTATTTTTACCAACCAGTCAGGAAATAAGTCTCTGATGATCAAGAAAGATTTTATTGAGTAAAATTTTTTAATATAAGAAACGGCTCTTCCAAAAAAAATACTAGGTGAGAAATAAATTAATGCATCAACCTTATTCAGTTGATCTTTCTTAATAAATTGAATTAATTTCCGAGAATAAGAGAGCTCTACTAAAGCTCTTTTTATCTTACTAAATTTGGGATCAGTAACTTTTAATCTTATTACTCTAACACCATCTATTTCGTCATTATCGACCTCTGAAATTAAATTATGACTAAAAGTTAAAACTGTAACTTTATGACCCCTAGACACAAAGCTCTGAGCTAACTCTTTTAGCATAAAAGAAGCTGATTTTTTTTCAGGGAAATAGGTCGAACTTAGAAGCAAAAAGTGCATTCTAAATCCTTACTTACTCCAAACAGTTCTATTGATGTAATCTATGTAGCTTAAAACTATCCTTGTTATTTTCTTCGATACAATTTTTGATTCGTAATCACTGATGATTGGAAATATACGTTCTTCTTTATTGAATTGACTATCTATAACTTCAATAGCTTCAAGAACCTTATCCTCCTTTAGTCCCGTCATTATCAAAGTTCCTTCATCCATCCCTTCAGGTCTTTCATGGGCATTTCTAATAGTAATTGCTGGAAGATTTAAAAGCGAAGACTCTTCAGTTATCGTCCCACTATCGGAGATGACACATTTTGATTCAATCTGCAACTTGAGGTAGTCCATTAAACCAAATGGCTTCATAAACTTTATTAAAGGATTAGAACTTTGTAGATTAAGTGCTTCTATTCTCTTTGCAGTTCTAGGATGCAGAGACACGATTACAGGTAGGCTATATTTCTTAGCTATTGATTCAAGCGTATTCATTAAATCTTTTAGATTCGTATCTGAATCTACATTTTCCTCTCTATGTGTGCTGACGATAAAGTATTTTCTAGGCTTTAGATCTAACTCAGTCAAGATATTTGAAGACATATATTTTTCTTTGTAATAATCTAAAACTTCATCCATATGTGATCCAGTTTTGATGATAGTTTCGGGTGGTATTCCTTCAGCAATGAGATATCTTCTAGCGTGCTCGGTTAGTACTAGATTAATGTCACTAAGGTGATCTAATACTTTTCTATTTAGCTCTTCAGGAACTCTTTGATCAAAACATCTATTGCCTGCTTCCATATGAAATACTGGTATTTTCTGTCTTTTTGCAGAAATTACTGACAAGCAAGAATTTGTATCTCCGTATAACATAATTGCATCGGGCTTTTCTAAAGACATGACTTCATCACTCTTAGCAATGATTTGAGAAATATTTTGAGCAGCTGTTTCGCCATCTACGCCCAGGAAATGGTCTGGTTTTCTAATTTCGAGTTCATCAAAAAAAACTTCATTTAATTCATAATCATAATTTTGACCGGTATGCACAAGTACGTGTTTTGTATGTTTGTCCAACTCAGAAATAACTCTGCACATTTTAATAAGCTCAGGTCTTGTTCCAACAATCGTCATTACTTTAAACATTTAAAGTCTCCTTAATGAAATCTAACTTATTTAATACCGATACGGTCTCCTCTACATTAAGTTGCTTTGTATTATGAGAGGTATAGTCTTCTGTTTCAGTTATAGACTTTTCACCATCGGTGAAATACTTACTGTAATTTAAATCTCTATTATCAGAGGGAATCCTAAAATATTTATCCATATCTTCAACTTTAGACATTTCCTCTCTTGAAATTAAGGTTTCATAAAGCTTTTCTCCATGCCTAGTTCCAATTATTTTTATCTTGGCCTTGGATTTAAATACTTCTCTAATAGCGTCGGCAAGAACCTCCATAGAAGCCGCAGGTGATTTCTTTACAAAGATATCTCCACTTTTTCCTTCTTTAAATGCATGCAAAACCAAGTCTAGAGATTCTTCTAAAGACATGAGATAACGTGTCATCTTTGGATCTGTGATTGTCAAAGAGATGTTATTTTTAATCTGATTAACAAAAAGAGGTATCACAGAGCCTCTGGATGCCATCACATTTCCATATCTGGTGGCGCATAGTATAGTGCTTATTTCTCCACGTGATTTTGCCATCATAATCTTTTCCATTAATGCTTTCGATTGCCCCATTGCATTGATGGGATAGACAGCTTTATCTGTACTTAAACAGATAACCTTAGAAACATTTTGATTAATTGCTGAAGTAAGAACATTCTCTGTTCCGATTACATTTGTTTTAATTGCCTCCATAGGGTAAAACTCGCAAGATGGAACTTGTTTTAATGCAGCTGCATGAAAGACGAAATCTACACCCACCATTGCGCTATCGACACTAGCAAAATCCCTTACATCTCCAATAAAGAATTTTAATTTGTCATTATTCAAACCTATTCTTAGGTCTTCTTGTTTCTTCTCATCTCGACTAAATATTCTTATTTCCTTTAAATCTGAATCAAGGAATCTCTTTAAAACCGCCCCTCCAAAAGAACCGGTTCCACCTGTTATTAATAGAGTCTTATCTGTAAACATTTTTTTATTGTGTAAATTTTATAAACATATTATCTATCATTTCTTCCCACGAAGGTGATAAATAGGCTGTTTCGTTGTAAAAAAGGGAGGAATCAAGAGTTCGATTCATAAAAAAACTATCGTCGGGAATGATGGAAATTTTCTTTTTATAAACACTAGAAATCATATTTAAAAGATCAAATTTAGAGATAGGGTCTCCGCCAACATGATATAAACCATTAAGATTTTGATTGGTTATCAGAATTTCTTTTATTACTCTTGCTAATTCAATAGTTGTGAGACCTGAAAAAAAAGCATTTTTATAGCCATTGCAATTATTCTTTTGATCCAGAAACCATTCTAGAAGTCCAAATTTGGTTAATTTTTCATGCCCAATAGTTGATGTTCTTATAGTTAGATGATTTTCATTAGTAACCTCCCCAAGAAATTTAGATTTACCATAAAGATCTTCAGAATCTGCAAGGTCTTGTTCATTATAATTACCCTTTTTACCTGAAAAAACACAATCAGTACTTATTTGAATTAATTTAGCTCCTATATCAGAGCAGAGATTTGCAATTTCATGAGGCAATAAAGAATTAGTAGAAATACAAGTATATGGGTTTTGCGAAGCCTTTAGGTGTTTTGTAACACCAATACAATTTATAACAAAAGAAGGATTTACCTTTTTTATAATTTCTCTCAGACTAACACTTGCAGCGTCATAATTTAGATTGAAAATAAGTTTTGAATGTTGATCAGAGATTCTAGAAGTGCCGAAAACAGTTAAATCTTTATAAACAGATAATTCTTCGAAAACAGTTCTTCCTATTAATCCAGATATTCCTAAAACCAAGATTTTCATATAATCAAATCAAGTTAAATTACTTATACTTGTCCAGGTTGTATTTGCACAATCTTCCCAAGAGAAATTCTTAATTATATCTGGGATGTTTTTCTTTAACCCCTCCTCATCAACTTCTTTTCTCAAGATTTTTTTAAGCTGATTCATAAGTTCTTGTATATTATTGGGATCAAAGTATAAAACTGAGTTCTGAGCAAATTCTGGCATTGGATCCAAATTGGAACACAATATTAAGCAATTGCATGATAAAGCCTCTAAAAGAATATTTGGACAATTTTCTGTCTGAGAAGCGTAAATAACAAATTGAGCATTTTTATACAAACTTGGCATTAGATCATAAGGTACATTCCCAGAGAGAATAATTCGATCTTCTAAATTGTTCTTACTAATTAGATTATTAACTTTTTTTGTATAAGATTTATTTGCATTGATTGATCCGGCTAGAATTAATTTTGGTAAAAAATTACCTTCATTAATCAAAACAGAATATGCTTTTATAACTTCTAGTTGGGATTTGTATAAGTCTATGGACGAAGGATATAGGATATATTCCTCATTCCTTGCCAAAAAATCAAATGACAAGCCCTTGGATGGTTTGTCTGTAAAATCTACTCCATGAGGTATAAGCACACTATTTTTTAAAGGGTTTTGAATTTTTTCTTGTATTACTGACTCTGCAAATTTAGATATGAAAATCACTAGATCTGCTCTCTGCATACTGAAGAGCATGATTTTTGATAGTATCCAGTTTCTAAATCTTAAAAAACCAAATTGATATTTCCTTTTTTGCCTTTCATCAAAAGGGAGCATATTTCGAAACATTGTTACAATCTTTCCTTTGAAATACACAACAAAGGGGACAACCCCTCCTGGACAAAAGAATATATCTATTTTTCTTTCAAAAAGAATCAAAGGAAGATAGGAAATCTCCCACATTTGTCTGATTATGGGATTTCTAGTGATTGAAGGGGCTTCATATATTTCTATTTCAGAATTTTCAAACTCAAGGTTGGTTCCTTTTGTTAATAAGATAGTTAATTTGAGGTCTTTTCTTTTAAAGTACTTAATTATGTTGATTAAATAGGTCTGACCTCCGCCACCCCTTGCAGAAAGGGCATTGATCATCACTTCTTTAGACATATTTAAAGTTTTGTTGCCCGGGCAACTACTCCGTTATCGCCGTAAAAAATTTCAATATCTTTAAATTCTTCTTTCTTAAACCAAGACTCTATTTCAGTAATTGTTTGAGGATGATCATGTTCGGGAGAGTACATATCAAAGGTATCTAAAATAGCCCAATCTTTATTTAAGTCATCTTCTAGTCCAAGATGAGAAAATTCAACAATAGGAAATAATCTTGAACCAGCTTTGCCAAAGATCTTTTTTGCAACTTTTACTAGTGGAATAAACAAAGGTGTTATGAAGGCAATAAAGTTGAATAATTTTAAGGAATTCATTCTCTTAGTAATTGGCCTTAAGAGGTACTTCCATTGAAAATAATGATGTAACTTCAATGCATAACAATCAATATAAATGGTTCCACCTGACTTAAGCTTACTCTTTAAACTTTCGAAAGCCCTTTTTGGATCTGGAGTATGCTGTAGAACACCTAAACAAATTACGTGATCGAATGTGTAATCTGTAAATGGGATATTAAAGATATCGCCCTGAAATAAAGTTAAATTAGCTGAATTTCCATTATTTAAGAAATTTGCATCAACTGCAGAAGAATAATCAAAAGAAAATAAATTTATTTTGTGCTTAACCAGTATTTCGGTAAATCGTCCTGCTCCTGAACCAGCCTCCAAAACTAAATCTCCATCTAGTGTTTTTGTATCAAAGTTGGTAGCCCGCAGAAGTCTATTTTCAGAAATATTCGTTTCTGAAAAACTATCCAATTGAGTTTTTCTAAATTTATTCCACTGAAATCCAAAAGAGTCAGAATAGTTACTTGTAGGCACGAATCTAGGGATATTGCCTTTTATTTGATATTTTCTTTTGCCATCAGTGCTTATGAAATAGTCTCCATCTTTAATGAGCTCTTCATCACAGGAGTATGGGCAGATAAATTTAGGATCTTCTTTATTTTGCTGCATAATTAATTTACCTTAATGTTGTATTCTTCTGTCCAAAGTTGGAACATCAACAACCCAAAGAGTCTCTCGCTATTATTGCGTCCCTTATCTTGGGATTGCAAAAGATCCTCTATAAAAGCATGATTGTAAATTTCACTACTCTTAAGAGTATCATAGAAAAAATCTCTCCAAGGTCCTTTCTTTAACCATTCTTTTAGAGGTATAGAGAAGCCTTGCTTTCTTTGTAAATCGAAGCTTTTTGGTAGAGTTCTTTCACATAGTGCTTTGAGGAGTATCTTTCTTTGATTAGTGGATGTCTTTTGAAGGGAGTGAACTTTAGTAAAAGCAAATTCAATAATTCTCTTATCGAGGAATGGAGCTCTTATTTCTAAAGAATTTAACATGCTTGCCCTATCAACTTTTACCAATATATCTTCGGGTAGATAATTTTCAAAGTCCATTGATGTCATACGTCTAAGTAAGTCTTCATCTTTAGGGACCCGTGACGATCTATAGCTTTCCGCATAATGTCCTAGCGTTAGGTTATTAAATAGATCGGACCTTATCTTTTTGTCGAAGTGGGAAGAAACGAGAGGCAAGCTTGTGTCAAAATCAAAATCCAGGTTACGTAACCACTCTCTTCCTTTAAATCCATAGGGGAGAAAACTGGCTCCTGTCGCAGCAATCCTCCTGATAAATAAAGGTAAATACTTAGCCCTTTGATGAGTCCATATAAGTCTGCTATGAGTGGAATATCCTCCAAATAATTCATCTCCTCCATCTCCTCCAAGGGCAACAGTACAATGATCTTTAATAAGTTTACTCACAAGAAAAGTAGGTAACATTGAAGAATCTATCATTGGTTCATCAAACTGCCGGGCCAAAGATAATAAAATTTCCGGTTCAGGATTGCTAGCGGAAAGTTCAATATGCTCAGTTTCAAACTCGTCTGCAATTAATCTTGCATGTTTACTTTCATCAAATTCATTAAAACCTTTAAAACTGACAGTAAACGTTTTAATTCCTTTCTTGGCTCTGGCAGCCATCGCAGTGATCAAGCTAGAATCTACACCGCCACTAAGTAATACTCCTACTGGAACATCAGATACAAGCTGCTTACGCACAGCATCTTGTAAAAGTTCTTCTAGCTCATCCAGTAGTATATCTTCGTTGTTAAGGTTTTTGAGGTTATTAGAGGTTGGCAATTGCCAATAACGCCATATTTTTTGGTTTAATGAACCAAGCTCAATTGTCATAGCATGAGCAGGTGCAAGTTTACGCACTCCTTTCAAAATTGAATTATCAGACTCCGAATAGCCAAAGGATAAATAACAATCCAACGAATCAAGGTTAAGATCTGAGTAGCCATATGCAATAATTGGTTTAAGTTCTGAAGAAAAGATAAAAGTTTCATCTGTTAGAGAATAGAAAAGTGGTTTCTCACCTGCTCTATCTCTTGCTATAAAAAATTCTTTTTTAGAATCGTCAAAAATACAAAATGAAAACATACCTAGGAGCTTTTCTAGACAGTTTAGACCCCAAGCATCATAAGCTTTGAGAATTACTTCTGTGTCAGAAGAAGTTTGAAAAGAGTAACCTAGTTCTTCTAATTCAGTTCTAAGTTCAAGGAAGTTATATATTTCTCCATTGAATACGATCTTATTATTTGTATATTGATCATTAAACGGTTGATTGCTTTCTTCATTTAAGTCAATAATAGCTAACCTTCTATGAGCCAAAGCAATGTTTCTATCTTCTGATAACCAAAGACCTCCGTTATCCGGACCTCTGTGAATCATAAGATCTCTTAGACCAATTACTGCAGATTCCTCGAATTGTTCTCTTTTTGAAGCTATGCCAAGTATGCCACACATTAAATTAATATATTTTCTTATACACTTTAGATAGTGATTTTAAAATTTCATCAGGGTGATATTTTTTCAGCGAATTATATGCGATTTCGCTTCTTTCTGATGATTCTTCTTTATTTAGAAGCAATTCTAAAATTTTGTCTGATAAATCCTTATCATCTAAAGGATCAAAAAAAAGAGCTTGATGAGGGTCTAAAATAGAAAGATGAGCGTCTATTTTACTTATTAATACCGGGCATTTTAGGTTAATTGCCTCGAGGACCACATTAGGCATTCCTTCATAAAGGCTGGGATGAACTAATGCTTCTGATTGATGCAATAGAGGTAGCCAGTCATTAATTTTTCCTAAAAAAACTATCTTCTCCTCTAAACCAAGACTTTTGACATGTTCCTTTAAAGGTAGCTCCAAAGGTCCTTCACCAATAACATATAGATATAAATTTCTAGTTTTATTAATAATTGCAATTGCATTTATCAAAGAGATACAGTTTTTTGATTCGATTAAACTTCCAACATTGAGAATGCAGGGTTGCTTTAATGGCTCTTCTATGGGAGATTTCTTCAAATCATCAGATTCATTTAAGTAAATGATATTTGGTATGAAGTTAACATTTTGATGGAGTTGAAAATCTTCCCAATAACTTTTGCCGGGTAAAGAGTTGGCAATAATGATGTCTGAATATTTACCTAAAAAATTTCTTAACAATAACAGCAAAGGATTTATTGCTCCTTGATTTGTTTTAGATGAGTAAGCTTGTGCTGAACTTCTTTCATTCAAGATCCATTTTATCCTGAGTAATTTAGATGCTATTCCACCGATTAGATCCATATGCGCGAGCCAAGTAGATACTATGTTCGGTCGATTTCTATGAAGAATCATCAAAATTTTAAAGAATGCTACGGGTATTGATTTTCCGACAATATGATAATTAATATTAAACTCGTTCAGTTTATATTTTGAGTGTTCGGACAGTGATAAGGCTATCAGCGATATGTTTATATCTCTTTTTTTTGACTCAATTAATTGATACAAAGCTTGTTTCTCCGCCCCTCCACCTTCTAGTGAAGCAATTAGGTGTGTTATGTGCATCATTTATACTTCGATCGAGATACAAGTATGGGGATCATTAATATCCTTCCTAAAATAAACATGAATGCTAAAGAAGGTAAATATAACTGTAGTGAATCTATTATTAGCCTAAAAGAAGTATCTCTTACTAGTAGGACGGTATTAACAAGTAAGATCATATGCAATGGTAATATCCACCATGATCTTTTTTCTCTTCTAAAAAAATTCATTAATATGGCTAAAACCGAACCGAGGATAAACCCTCTAATCATGGCATCATAAATTCCATAGCCGATAACCATTTCAGATAATATTCCAAAAGAAAAACCAACTCCGTATTCAATATACTCAGGATAGAATTCCTGCATGAACCATACACTGAGTGTACTTTTTTCAAACCAGAGTAATTGACTAGGGATAAACCCATAAAAGTCAGAATACTTTAACCAAGCAGGGACATTCAAACCATTAAATTGCTTTTCATGCAGCAATTCAACAGCATTCCCCCATAACATATCAAATTCTCCAACCCCTGTAACAAGAAAATCTCCACTAAGACCTCGTAGGATTCCAGTGATCAAAAAAATCAAAAGGCTAAATAAGCCTAACGAAAAGGTAAAGAGAATACTCAAAGGTTTTACAAAATAATGTCTGAGGACTATTAAGGTGAAAAGATAAAAAATTATGGGAGACCTTGCACCGCCAAGATTTAAGACTACATAAATCAAAGCCAGAATTATTATAAAAGTTCTATATTTTTTATAGCTATTAAAGAGAAAGATATTAATTATTATCCATGCAATAAAATCAAATCCTCCTAGAAGCTTAGAAATTTGTCTTAGACCTAAAGGCAGGTTTTGTGCTAGCGCATAACTTTCAGCATAATTTGAAGTTTCTTGAATCACTCCAAAAGAACCAAAAAAAATGTTTAAAGTGATGTTAAAAACTATAATCAATGCTGCTGATATGACGATTGATATAGGGATATTAGATTCCCTTGTATTAAAATGAACTCTATTATTTTTCGTAAATACTTTATTTCCTAAAATAAAGAATATTAGGCAAACAAAACTTAGATTTAGCAAATAAACCATATCTTCAGGTTTAGTGCCTAAATTGAAAAGTCTGAAATTTATTACACTATATTCACCACCCTGAAATAACCAGAAAATTGCAGGCAAAGTAGAGTAGATAACAAAAATTACTATCCACAAGATGCCCATGTCATCAATAGGTATTCTTTTGAGATTCTTATATCTATTTAATGCAGCATAAGCACCTAGTAGCAATAATCCCAAAACTTGAAGTGTTACAGTATAGATCAAGACTGATACCTAATCCTGTCAATCCCAGAAATTATCTCGCCAAAGGGGAAAGTTAAAATGATGAGAAAAATACCAAAATTGTTTTGTTGTCCTGCAAGCCTTTCACTTAGAGGTAATCCTGAATGTGAAGAGTATCTATTTAGCTTTAATGCTGATTTAATAAAAAAGAAAATAAACGGTAAGTATGAAAATTTGAAATGCGACAACTCTTCATTACAATAAATTGCCTTGCCTAAAGCACCGTACAATGGATTTGCTCCCTTTTTCGTCAAAGATTCCTCGTCTAAATCATCTCTGTGATAGATTCTATGCTCATATGAAGAATAAATTACTTTTTTATCTCTGGTAGCTCTTAACCAAACTATCCCTTCAATCATAAAATCATTATTAGTATTGACTACAGGGAAAGGGTTATTTTTCATTAGATCTGTTCTAATTAGATGCAACTTTTCTCCAATTATCTTCTTTTTAAGCAGCAAATCAAAAAAATTACCTTCAAACTCTTTATCGATAGAGTCTTTTTCATTACTTGTTATATTTCCTATGATTCCTCCATAAAACTTTCTTTCGTGTGGAAGTATTTGTTCCCAGATTTTCTTAAAATTCCTTAAGCAGCCATCAGTGAGTTCGTCGTCTGAGTCAATTACTAAAAATAGATCACCGTTAGTGTGGTTAAGCGCTTCATTGTGTGCAGTGTGTTTTCCAGCATTATCTTGAAAAACATATTTGATATTTATCTTCGCTTGAGAGATAAAATTATCCACAACTTCTTTTGTGTTATCTGTTGATCCATCATCAACAATAATCCACTCAAAATCCTTTTCTTTTTGTCTCAATAAACTTTCATAAAGTCTTTTTAGAGTATGTGCTCTTTGATAGGTTGGGGTAAAAACAGTGAAGAGTGGATTTTTAATATCCATCAGTCTATTAAACTTAACCTCTTTAAGATAGGCTTCAAGAAAGATCTGATAGATTTGGGTAGACTGTTGGCTATAGGACCTAAAGTTTTTTGCAATAACCATCTAATAGTTTCAAATAAATTCATTACTTGTCTTGAACTTAAATCGACTCCAATCCTTTTATAAGAAAAATAAAGGGCTTCCCATGGAAACCATTTTCCTCTCTCTACAACATGATGCCTATAAGTAAGGACAGGCTTGAAAACACTATAGAAATTATCATATTTTTGAGATCTTATAGAGCCTTTATGTTCAAATTCCCAAATACTTTCATCAGGTTCTAGTAAGTCTAAAAGCACATCCTTATCCCAAATTGCAGATTGGGTAGATACTCTGAACTTGGATCCTGGATTTATCATACCAAGTCCATCATAAACCTTATTATTTAAATCTGGTGAAGGTCTCGGAATTAGTCTAAGCATGGGTATGTTTTCATTTAAAGATAAATCTAAAAGATTATTTACAGATGAAGTATTAACCTTAGATCTTAAAAAAAAGTCCTCTAAAATTAATAGAATCCTCTCTGATCTTAATTCTTTACTTGCTGTAATCAGCCTGTCTGACCAATTGGTATTTTTTCCAGCTTTGATAGTTGTTACATTCTCGATATTGCATTCTTTTTCTTCAGTAAGAAGATATATTGGATAGGGACAATCTTCCCAGTGTTGGAAAAGACTATTAAAAAAAGGTGTCCATAAATCTGAATAAGCATCACATGAGGAAACAATGATTTCACATTTATTTTGAGACTGGTCAATCATCTCTTCCGCTCCATACCGAGTATATTTCTTCAAAAGTAGATTCTAGATCTTTAGTTATTGACCAAGTAGGATAGTGGTCTTTAATCTTAGAAAGATCGCTGTAGTAACATATATGGTCACCTTCTCTATTTTCATCTACATATACAAATTCACTTTTCTTACCTGAAATACTTTCTATGAGTTTAAAGCTTTCCAATATAGAAATGCTGTTTTCCTTTCCACCACCGATATTATAAACCTCTGCAGATCTAGGAGAATTAGCGAAAGCCGCTATAAAAGATGCCACATCAAAAGAATGTATGTTATCCCTTACTTGCTTACCTTTATATCCAAAAACCTTATATTCTATGCCCTCTACATTGCATTTGATCAAATAACTTAGAAATCCATGTAGTTCAACACCGCTATGATTTGGTCCAGTTAAACAACCTCCTCGAAGGCAACAAGTGGGCATATCAAAATACCTACCGTATTCTTGAACCATAATGTCTGCAGCGACTTTTGAAGCTCCGAATAAAGAATGTTTCGACTGATCAATCCTCATAGATTCAGATATTCCTTTAATATAACCAGGATCTTCAAATTCCCATCTAGTTTCATTCTCCACCAATGAAATTTCATTAGGCGAATCTCCATAGACCTTATTCGTTGACATAAAGACAAAGGGAGAGTCTTTACAATATTTCCTAGTAGGTTCAAGCAAATTTAAAGTGCCAACTGCATTTGTATCGAAGTCATCAAATGGAATAGCTGCAGCCCTATCATGGGAAGGTTGCGCTGCAGTGTGGACGATTAAATCTGGTTTTATCTCTTTTATAAGCTTATCAGACTCATCTCTATTTCTAATATCAATTTCATGATGAGTAAAATTAGATAGTTCACTTTCTAGTTTTTTTTGATTCCATCTAGTATCTCCCTGAGGGCCGAAGAAATGGGCTCTCATATTGTTATCTATTCCATGTATTTGATGGTTTCCCATTGAAAAATACCTAACAACTTCACTTCCTATGAGACCACTCGAACCTGTAACAAGAATTTTCATTAATTCATTTCCTTTTTAAATGTAAAGATTCCACAGCCATAATGAATTTCAGGGAGAAAATTTATATCAGCTAGAAAATTTATGGAGCCTGAGTCATCAACAAAATCAAATCGTTGAAGAGAAACTTTTTTGGACCATGCAACTACATCTGAAGGAAAGAAAGTCCTTTGTGAATTAAAATGAACTCCTGGAGTATCTGATATAGGTACTGACAAGTAAAGCGTGCCATCAATCTTTAACATGTCAATTATGTTCTCTAAACCAATGAGGTGACCATTAGGATTTATGGGATCACCGTATCTTCCTAAACCAAAATGCTCAATTGCATGAAGACAGCTTATTGAATCAGCGATCTCATCAAAAGAAGTATCTTTAATCATTAAATCTCTTCTTAAAAAAGTTATATTATTATGCTTGGATTTAGGCATATCTCTAATATCCATTATTTCTATTTCTCTAAATGCCGCAACGTGAGCAACAAATCCATCTATCCTGCTTCCAATATCTATATGTCGCTCAGGAGAATTTAAAAAGATCTGATTAGCAACCAGTAAATCTTGGTGAAAGTAATGACCTTGAGATTCTCCCGCAGATTCCATAAAACCAGTCAACTCCATATCATGTTTAACTATTTTTCCACCTTTTTTGATAAAAGAATGCCTATCTTTAAGGTATTTTCCTATAAACCTTAACGCAAGAATCTTTCTAACATCTATACCTAGAAAATATAAAAAGAAGTAAGCCCTTCTAAGATAGTTTTTCATGTTAGTTCATCTTCCAAGCAAATTAAGTGTTTCATTTATTCTCTTTTTCATATTACCTTCAAAGACAAAACCTGTATCCTTGAATTTTTGGTTGGAAACTTCATAAGAAAGTTGATTCATTATTTCATTCGAAACAAATTCTATTTCAAGGCTTGGACAAAATTCTTTTAAGATATCTGTAACTTCTCTTACTGTAGAGTTATCGGTCAAAACGTTATAGGTTTGCCCGTCAAAGATATCTTGATTAATGATATGAACTAAAGCTCTAGAAGCATCTTTTATGTCAAGGTAAGGTCTTTTTTGATCGTAAGCAGTTGACCAGACACTTATAGGCTTCTCAAAGGCTGCCTGATAACAAAATTTATTAACAGCTGTATGAAATCTCATCCCTGGAGAAGTTCCATATATTGTTCCAAATCTGAGAATAATTGACCTCAGCTCTCCCTTAGAAACCATATCTCTGATCAATTCTTCTTCTTTTAACTTAGTTGAAGCATAAGGGCTTTGGGGTTTAAGTTCTTCATCAGAGCAATCTTCAGCTACTACTTCGTTTTGAGTTCCATATACACTGGTTGATGAAAGGGTGATAAGCTTAACTTTATAATTTGCACACTGTTTTGCTATCTTAGATGTGCATTCGAAATTATTTGCTTCCAGCTCTTCAGCATTATCAAAACTGCCTGCTGCATCAGTAATAGCAGCGAAATGAATACAAAAATCAGCTTCACTCAGGATACCACTGAAATCTAAATCTTTTATATCGTGATCTATAAAGGAATATTTCGGACCCTTTGGTAAATTATATAAAGATGGAAACCTTTGAGAAGAAAGATTGTCTACCATCACTATTTCGACCTCATCATATTCTTTAGCTAAAAACCTAACAAAGTAAGAACCAATATGGCCTAAAGCCCCAGTAATAATAAACTTTCTCATTTTTTATAAAAATTTAATTTATTTAACATAGTAACAGCTGTGAGCCTACTTAATGTAGGGAAGACATTAATAAACAATTCATAGTAATACTTAAATTTTTGTAAAATTGAGAGTTGAGAACCCAGATTCATCATCCCCTTTAGGTAATTGATATAAGGTTCAAACAATTCAAGAGATTGAAGATTAGAGGTATTATTGTAATTGCTTTCAGTACTGACAGAGTTTATCTCAGGCAAATAAAGAACCTTTTCATTGAGAACTAAATCCGTACCAAAAACTCCTTCAGAATAGGCTGCATTAGAGATGAAACTTGGGAAATAATGCGAAAAATATTTATCTAGAACACTCTTCGAAAAAAAGGAATAAAAGATCATAGAAGCTTCAGATAATGAGGCAATGGCATAATCAAAACCTGATTGACATTTAGAGTAAGGAAACATTATGTTGTCTCTTCTTTCGACTAAGGTATTCTCATCATATATTTCTATAGATGTATTAGAGAATACAAGATCGTACCCTTGTCTAAGCTTTAAATAACTCACCTCTATATAATTAGAACTGTCTAGATAATCATCTTGATCTAGGAATTTTATAAAAGGAGTATCACATTTCTCTAAAATGAATTTCTTTTGTCTAAATTCTCTCAATCCACCTTTTTGCCTAAAAAATTTTATATTTTTATGTTTTTTACACAAATCCTCTACTATCTGTACAGTTTGATCAGTAGAATTATCATCTGATATGATGATCTCAAAATCTTGAAAAGATTGAGTAAGAAGTGAATTTATACACCTTTTAAGGGTTCTTTCCCCGTTGAAAGTCGCTATACCGATTGATAATTTTGGAAAATTTTTCATGACCTCAATTTTATAAAGATCGATAGGTAAGAAACTCGTCCCAATCCCTAATATAATCTTCCTCTTCATAGGGCCTGTCACACCATACTCCAAAAATAGTATTATCCTCTCTTGGAACTTGGTGAGACCAAATCCCGGGAGGCAGGAGAAGAGCTTTATCAGAACTCTCTAACATAAAACTAATTTCATCTGAGCCGTCCTTACAAACAACTTCTAGTTTGCCATTTAGAACAATCATCAGTTGATTACATTGCTTGTGTGAGTGATGTCCTCTTAAAATATCTTTCTTGCCCTTAACAACAAAGGTTCTAACGAATTGAAATTTTACTTGATCATTTTGTTGAAGAATAAACATTTCGCCTCTATGGTCAGATATGACTTGTAAGTCAAAGAACTGAATATCGTGTAAAGTTGAATTATTCATTTTCAAGCCCTTTAAAATTTCTAACCATCTGAGCTATGCCCTCTTCTATATTAAATTTTGGATTCCAATTAAAGTCCTCACTGAACTTTCTATTATCTCCCTCAAAATTTCTTTTATCTATCTTGTAAGAGTTTTCAGGCCAGGGAACCTCTTGGATAGTTGAATGATTTTTAAGAATAGATTGAGCTATTGTAAATGCTTTCTTCAAGGTTATGCTTGTACCAGAACAGATATTATATATTTCAGAGTTTCTATTGAAGGATTTAGATCCAGCCATTAAAAAAGCATCAACAACATCTTCGATATATATGTAATCTCTTAAATATTCACCATCGCCGTAAACTGAAACCTGTTTACCATCCATAAGGTTAGCTGTTACTTGATTTAAAATACCTCTACTAGCGGATCCTGCTTTGATATGACTCGGTCCATACACGTTAGATAGTCTGAGAATAATTGATTCGAAACCAGCACTCTTACTGCAGTATCGTAAATATTCTTCTGAAAAAAACTTATGCAAATCATAGATTGATTCAGGCTGAGGCTTTTTTTCTTCAGAGATGGCGCCCTGATAATCTGAGCCATAGACAGTAACTGTAGAGGCAAAAATAAATCTAGGAAACTTATTTTTTCTTATGCAACTATCTCTAAATCTTTGTATTGGTAATATTGCTAAATCTAGACTGTCTCTTTCATGTTCTTCTGCCCATTTCAAGCTTGTATTTCCAGCTAAGTGAAATACAACATCAGATTGTTCAACAATCTTATCCCAGAGTTCTTCGTCAGATAAACTATCTGTGAAAAGAACATTCACCCCAAAAGGATTATTATGATTTCTTGATACTACATTTAAGTTATTCAATGAAGGTCTCAGTCTGGATAATATGGCAGAACCAACATATCCAAAACCACCAGTGAAAGTTAAATTCTTATTTTTGTAATTTTCAAGCACTATTGTTGATGTACTCTTTAAAAGGCAAATTCTCTTTATCTTTCTCAGATACTATTGGTGAGCTAACTGGCCAAGGAATACCAAGAGAGTTATCATTCCATAATATTCCAGATTCATTTTTGGGATCATATAATTCTGATACTTTATAGTGTAAGACGGCTGAACTAGATAAAACACAAAAGCCATGAGCAAAGCCAGGAGGCATATAAATTTGGTTCTCTCCTTCCGATTCAAGCTGAATAGAATACCATTGGCCAAAAGTGATTGATCCTTTTCTCAAATCAAGACACACATCGAATATTTTTCCGCTTATAACAGTCACCAACTGTGATTGACTTTTAAATTTTTGGCAATGAAGGCCTCTTAATACATCTTTAGTTGAATAAGAAATATTGTCTTGTACAAAATCATCATTTATCCCTGCAGTTTCATAAGTGCGGCGGCTGTAGGATTCATAAAAATTTCCCCTCAAATCAGGAAATTGCTCTGATTCTAATACCAGCAGACCATCAATTGGGGTTCTATTAACATTCATTAGAAAAAAATGAGTTTATGCATTCAATTACTTCTTCTACCTTTTCTTTCGAGAGTTCAGGATACAAAGGCAAGGAAATGATCTTATCAGCAATATTTTCAGTTACTGATAGGTCTAAGATTTTAATTCTATTTAAATAGGCAGGCTGAAGATGAACAGGAACCGGGTAATGTATACCTGCAAAAACTCCTCTTTCTGAAAGGAATTTTAGCAGTTGATCTCTTTTATCTGTTTGTGCTACGAAAAGGTGAAAAACTGGTGAAACATTTTGACTATGACTTGGAAGTTTCAAGGGTACAGAATTAAGATTAGACTTATATAAGTCAGCAATTATGACTCTTTTGGAATTTGTTTCATCTAGATGGCTTAGTTTCACTCTTAAAATTGCAGCCTGAATCTCATCTAGTCTAGAGTTTCTGCCTTGTATTTGACTTAAACGATTCTTCCAACCATATTCTCTTAACATTATTAATTTTTCAGCATACTGATCACTATTAGTTGTTATTAAACCTGCATCGCCTATCGCACCTAAATTCTTGGTAGGAAAACAGCTGAAACAGCCTATATCACCTATAGAACCAAGTTTTTTCTTATCAAATGTTGCACCGTGTGCTTGTGACACATCTTCAATTAGCTTTAGATCATTAGCTTTACAGAAAGAGGAAATTGCAGATAAATCACATGAATTACCATAAATATGAACTGCGATTACTGCTTTAGTTTTACTAGAGAGCGCATCTTTGAGGTGAGATACGTTCATAGTGTATTGATCTTCATCAATATCTACTAAGACTGGTGAGGCTCCACAAGATTCTATTGCAGCCACAGTAGGGACTGCAGTATGAGAAACAGTAATAACTTCGTCACCATAACCAATATTCAATGCTCTTAAAGATAATTCTAGGGCATCAGTTCCGTTAGCAACGCCTATTGAATGTTTCGTACCAATATATTCTGAAAACTCTTTTTCTAAGGAAGCTACCTCTTCACCTAAAATGTACCTATCGCTATTAAGTACATTACTAATAGCCTCATCTATTTCATGTTTGTACTCTTCATATTGAGCCTTAGGATCAGCAAATTTAATCATCTAAGATCTTAGCTTCAGGAACATACACAATCCACTTTCTATCATCCTTCATGAAATCTTTTTCTTTATCCATTATTTCTTCCGCATGATTCCATGCAAACAAAAGAACATAATCTGGATTGCTATCACGAAATTCTTCGTAAGGGAGCACAGGTATCTTCGCTCCAGGAGAAAAGGTATTTTGTTTTGTAGGAGTTGTATCATATATAGCTGTCACTAATTCAGGTGTGATTCCAAAGTAATTCGTAACAGTCGTGGATTTAGAAGTTGCCCCGTAACCTACTACCTTTTTTCCCTTTTTTTTCAAGTCTAGAAGTAGTTTTATTAGATCATCCTTTATCTTATCGACATTGTTAGAAAAATCTTTGTAAGCTTGGCTAGTATTAAGCCCTAAATCTTTTTCTTTCTTAAGAAGATTGGAGACACTTGCTTCAACTTCCTTAACACCTTGATGGGCTAGTGTATATCGCATTGATCCTCCGTGAGTTATTTGATGCTCAACATCAATTAATTCAAGTCCATGAATTTCTCCTAACTCTTTTACGGAGTGAGCTGAATAAAGGAATACGTGCTCGTCATAAATCTGGTCAAAAGAAGTCTTTTGAATAATATCCCCTATATAAGGATCTTCAAAAGAGAAAATGCCTTCTTTATCTAAAAGTGCTTTTACTCCTTCATATACAGAATTTATATATGGTATGTGGCAAAACACATTGGCTCCGAGTATTGCATCAGCTTTTTTATGTGTATTACTAATAGTTTTTGCTAATTCTAAATCAAAAAATTCAGAGATAACTTCTATTCCTTTTTCACGGGCTGCTTCTGCAACGTTTTCAGAAGGCTCTACACCTAAACATCCGATATCTGCATTCTTGAAATGCTGAAGCATAATTCCATCATTACTACCCAACTCAACAACCAAAGAATTTCTGTTTAAAGAGAGCTTATTGGTAACTGACTCAGAAAATTGCTTGAAGTGTTCTACCATATAAGAAGAGGTGGAGGCAAAAAAAGCATAATTTTCATGGAACATTTTTTCTCGATCAGGTTGCTCTAGTAATTGAACCATATAACAATTTTCGCAGAATCCTACTTGCATCTTGAAAGAGTAGTCTCCTTTTGTATCTTGTTTTTTTGAAAAATCGTTTGCAATAGGCATGTCACCAAAATCTACAAAGGAGGCAAAAGGAGAAGAACAGACTAAACATTTAGGCATAATATTTTAATAGGATGTAAGTTGAGATGTTTCAAGGCATTTTAGCCTCTACATATTTTTCTACAAGAAGTCTTTTTAAGTATCCTTGGTAATCTGAGGACGGCATCGAGTGTATTAATTTCTCTAGATCAGAATCATCTATCCAACTCTTTCTCCAAGCAATCTCTTCAGGACAAGAAATTTTGAAACCTTGTCTATTTTCAATTGTGCTTACGAATGCTGATGCCTCTAAGATAGACGAATTTGTGCCAGTATCTAACCAAGCAAAGCCTCTGCCAAGAGTTTCTACTTCTAACTCTCCTCTCTCCAGATAGATATTATTCAAATCAGTTATCTCTAACTCTCCGCGACTTGAAGGTTTCAGGTTATCGACGTAATCAACAACGGCATTATCATAGAAATAAAGTCCTGTTACAGCTAAGTTAGATTTGGGGTTTTGAGGTTTTTCTACTATTTGAACAGGTTTTCCTTGATTATCAACTTCAATAATTCCAAATCTACTGGGATCTAAAACTTCATAAGTATATACAATAGCTCCAGATTTTAGAGTAGCAGATTTCAGAAGAGTATCACTAAAACTCTGTCCATAAAAAATATTATCTCCGAGAATATAGCATAGTGAATCATTGTTTATGAAATTTTTAGATATAGATATTCCCTGAGCCAAACCTTCAGGTTCTTTTTGCTCGATATAATTTAAATTAATACCTATCTTAGAACCATCGCCTAGCAAATTCTCAAATAAAGGAAGATCTCTGGGCGTGCTAATAATTGCTATTTCCCTAATACCGGATAACATCAAAACAGATAAAGGATAATAAACCATAGGTTTATCAAAGACTGGGAGAATCTGTTTACTTATGACGTTGGTATTTGGATATAGTCTTGTTCCTCTACCTCCAGCAAGAATGATGCCTTTCATATTATTAGCGATTAATTAAAGAGCCATCAATGTCGACTTCCAAAATAGCCTTGTGCCAATTGGTTAGAAGTTCATACCACTCTAAAGTTATGGTTTTTGTTGTTTTCTCCAAATCACCACTCTCGAGCTTAGATATTATTTCCTGCACACCATACTCCGCTTCGAATCTAGCATTGAAGCCCAGTTCTTTAACCTTTTCAAAAGATACGTTATAAGACCTGGTATCCTTATCACCATACCATTCTATTTCAATGTCACTACCTACTGTACTTGCTACTTTTTCAGCTAAATCGCCTAATTGATAAACGTTAGATTTAGATCCAACATTAAATATTTCTCCGTTGATCTTGCTCGTCTCTGTTTCCAAAAGAAAAATCATTGCATCTGAAGTATCTTTTACATGAATCATAGGCCTCCATTGCTTTCCATCTCTCATCAGAGGTAACTTTCTAGTCTCCCATGCTCCATGGGTCATTCCGTTAATAGCCAAATCAAACCTCATTCTCCTGGAGTAACCATATACAGTGGCTTGTCTTATGACCGTCGCTGTAAAAGAATCACTAGCTAAAGGTAATATCTCTTTTTCAGCCATTTCGTTTGCTTTAGCATATACGGTAAGAGGATTGGTCTTTGAATTTTCATCTGCAACATATCCCTCTTCCTGAAAGCCATAAATGCTACAAGAGGAAGGAAGAATATATCTTGAAACACCAGCCTCTTTAGCTAATTTAGCTGTATTTACTCTTGATTCATAGTTGATTTGATAAGTTGCTTCACTAAATGCTTCTCCTGAAGGGTCATTAGAAATTGCGACTAGGTCTATGACTGCATCGCAATCTTTGAAATTTGAAATATCCAAGTCTCTGCAATCAGCTTTAATTTTGGTTAGTCTTTCATTATTTTCTAAAGAATCACCAAAGAAAAATCTATCTATAACAATGACTTGATGGCCCTTCTTAAGCAAACGAGGCACAAGCACGCTACCTATATATCCCGATCCACCTGTAACCAAAACTTTCATATACACTCCATGAGCTGATTATAAATATTTTTAGTACAATGAGTTAGCGATATGTTCGCCTATGGATAGACTTGAAGTTAATCCTGGGGACTCAATACCATGTAAAAATAAAAGCGTAGATTTCTGCTTGGTGATTTTCTGAAATATAAAATCTGCATAAAACCCATCTTCCTTTAAGATTTTCGGTCTTAAACCAGAATAATCAGGCTGGAGTTTACCTTCTTCAAAAAATCCCCAATAAGATCTAATTGCTTTAGAGAATTTATCTTTCAACCTTGTATTAACATCTAGTGAGTCATCAGATAAATCAACATCAGGGCCAAATTTTAGCTTACCTGACAAATCAAGCGTGGCATGTATACCAAGTCCGTGCTGATCAGGCAGCGGATAGATTAATCTTTTAAATGGGGACCGACCGGAATAAGAATAATAGTTACCCTTAACCCCTTTGACGGAGTAGTGCGTAAGAGAATCTTGCCCATTGGTTTTATCTAATAACTTCGAGGTACCTAGGCCAGCAGACACCACAACATTTTTAGCTGTGAATGAAAATTTTGATTTATCAGGATTTAAGATTTTAACCTCTATTTCATCTTGTTTTAAATTAATACCCAAAACAATTGTCTTAAAAAGGACTACAGAGTCTTCTTTCTCAAAATCAGTAAGGAGACTATACATATAACTATGAGAGTCTATGATTCCAGTAGATGGTGAAAGAATAGCGTAGTCTGAAATCAACTCGGGCTCTAAATCTTTAATTTCATCTTTTTCTAATAGCTTAAGATCATCCAAACCATTTTTTTTACCTTGCTCAAATATTTCTAGTAATCTGTCGTAACTTTGATTTTCGCAAACGATTAACTTACCAATTTTTTTATGAGGAATGGATTTAGACTGGCAATATTCATAAAGAAGTTTTTTTCCTCTTTTACAATGAATGGCTTTTTTTGAATTTTCTTTGTAGTAGATACCTGAATGGATTACTTCACTGTTCCTAGAACTTATCTCTTCGCCAAATGACTTATTTTTTTCAATGAGTAGTGTTGGCCCTCTTTTTGAAAGTTCTCTAGCTACGGCTAAACCTACCACCCCAGCGCCAATAATAACATTTTCGAAATCAGTCATTTTTTGCTTTTAGTAAATCAATCAAATCTTTCAGATAATTCTCTTTAACTGGAAAGTAAGTTTCACTTATTCGAGTTATCTCTTTTTGAAATTCACTTGAATAAAATCGATCTACATAATCATTTGTAAGCATGCTATTTAAAGTTTCGATATTGTCATGAACAATATTGAGATTCTTAAGTTCATTAAAAAGATGCTTAAGTCTGCTACATCTAAGATCTATATAAGAATTGTAATTCAGTACAAGAAAAGGTCTATTCAAAGCTAAACATTCCGTAACTCCCATTGATAAGCCCTCGAAAATGTTAATTCTTGAACCATTATAAAGTTCCTGAATAGATTGGTTTGATTGTGAAAAAAATAAATTATTGGAAGAGCTGAAATTAGTTTTTACATTTTCTTCACCAAAACTGTCTCCTGGCCTTATTCTTACTACTATCTTTTTTTCAAAATTTAATTCAGATTCAGATAATCTCAATCTGCCCTCTTTAATAGATTGTGAATCTCTTACGGTTACAGCTAGAGAACCTCCTTGATTATTAGTCACAGTTCTGCAGACATAGAGATCGTTTTCAAGATTTTTTAGACTTTGCAACAGATTAAATTTATTTTCCATCTTAAACTTAGTTCTGTAATTCTTTACAAACTTATTCAATCTGATTGAGGAGCACTTTTTTTCACTATCATTTAGAGAATCCCAATATATGTAATAATCAAAAGTTAAATCGTTTTGAAAAGAGCTATCAAAATCAATTAAGCAGTTCAAAGAATGCTGAAACACATAAGTTTTCGTCCCTCTAGAGCACCATTCAGCCAACAATATCTTGAACTCATCTTCAACTCTAAATCTTGAATCTAAAAATATCTTTTTTGGAGCAACTCCTATTTCATTTTTTTTCTTTTCTCTCAAGTTTTTGAAGTTCTCTAAATAAGAACATGGAAGAGATTTAATCAAAAAAATATAAAATTCTGCATTAGGATGTTTGATATCATTTTTTATATCTAATAAAAGATTCTTCCTCAGTGAGGATTGAAGATTATCTTCTGTATTACAAGGAGATGAATTTTCAATATAAGGAATTGCCTTTCCTAAGGTCAAAAAATAGATCTTTGCTTTATCGAATCCAGAACATCCTTCAATAGTATATAAAATAAGGTTACTTCTAAGTCTAATCAGAGATTTATAAAAAAAATATTTAGCTTTATTCCATAGTCCATCTTGATTAAATTCAGTGAAAGATGAAGTTTTAGAAAAATTAGATAAAAAGTAAAAATCATCTTCAGACATATCAGTTCTAGAAAAAAGAAGTGTTGCAAGAGCTGCATTTGTCTCGATACTACTAGAAAATTCCTTGTAGTTTTTAGGTATAAATTTAGATCCTTTGAAGGCCTCCTTTAGTTCATTTTTTTGATAAGTATCTAAATCATTGACGACTTTGGATCTATCTATATAAATGACTGATATTTCTCTAAGCCAAAGTCCTAAAATTATTTCCCAATATCTCTGATCAGAATTAATTCCATGTAACTTACCCAAAACTTTTGATAGAAAGCTGAGACCAGATTCATACAATTCAGAAACCTCATTTGAAGCCTTTTTTTTCTCTTCATAGGTTTTTATATAGCTTTTTGATGGTAAATTTAAATTCATAAAATAAGATCTAAATTATGAGTTTTATCTTAAATTTTAGTCTTAAAATAATCTATTGTTTGGCCTAGACCAGTTTCAATGTCTATAACTGGTTCCCAGCCTAATTCCTCTTTTGCTTTGGATATATCAGGGCACCTTTGTTTGGGATCATCTTGAGGTAAAGGTAAATAAGTAATTTTAGATTTACTATTAGTCTGTTCGACTATTCTTTCAGCAAGCTCTTTAACAGTTATTTCGAAAGGATTTCCAATATTCATTGGACCAGTTATTGAATCTTTACTGTCCATCAAACCTGTGATGACCTTTATTAAGTCAGATACAAAACAAAAACTCCTTGTTTGCAGACCATCTCCATACAGAGTTATATCTTCATTTCTAAGCGCTTGAACAATAAAGTTGCTTACAACCCTACCGTCGTTTTTATCCATTCTTGGACCGTATGTATTAAAAATTCTTCCTACTTTTATTTTAACTTGATGTTGACGATGATAATCAAAAAATAAAGTCTCCGCACAACGCTTTCCTTCATCATAACAACTTCTTATTCCAATAGGATTTACTGATCCAACATAACTTTCCTTTTGAGGATGAACTTCAGGATCTCCATAAACTTCACTTGTTGATGCTTGAAAAATTTTAGCAGATGTCCTTTTAGCCAAACCCAACATGTTAATAGCTCCGTGTACGTTAGTTTTAACAGTTTGAACAGGATCAGATTGATAACTCACGGGAGATGCAGGACAAGCCATATTAAATATCTCATCAACCTCTAACACGAGAGGAAAAGTTACGTCATGCCTGATCATTTCAAAATTTTCTCGCTCCATAAGATGTGAAATATTATTTCTTGATCCTGTATAGAAATTATCTACACAAATTACGTACTCTCCTCTTTCAACTAAGGTGTCACACAAATGAGAACCTAAAAATCCTGCTCCTCCGGTAACTAGTATCTTTTTCATAATTTTTAAATGATATATTACCTAATATTCAGATATTATCCGATCGAAGTAACTTGCAAGCATGTTTGCTGCATGATTATATGCTATCTCTTGAGCTTCTAGTGTCATGCCGCCTATATGTGGAGTGATTAAAATCCTGTCTGATTTTTTTGAAAAATCTATAAGAAGATTCTTATTTCTATCAATAATCTCTTCCGCAACTACATCTACAGCAACTCTTGACTTGGGGTTTTGTTTTAGAAATTCTACGAGGTCAGCTTCATTGATAATTTCACCTCTAGATGTATTTACTAATAGCAAGTTATCTTTGGCAATATCAAGAATTTGTTTATTTATCATGCCAGTAGTCTCCTCACTCACATGAACATGCAAGGAGATTACATCAGACATTTCAAAAATGCTCTCAAGAGACTCAATCTCCTCAACCATATTAGAATCAATTTGTTTATATGGATCAAAAACTATCACCTTAGCACCAATTGAAGCCATATAATGAGAGTACATTTCACCTAAACGACCATATCCAATAACTCCAACGGTCAAACGATTTACTTGTCTACCAATATAATCTTCATAATTCCATTCTCCTTGAAGTACAGACTTGAAGGAAGTGTGGATATTTCTCAGCGAGCCCAATGTAAGAGCCAACGCATGTTCGGCAGTAGAGCTTATTTTATTGATAACCTCTCTCTCTTCAGTAAGTGACAAAAGGTCAATTGAATATTTTCCAAGCTTTTCTCTCTCTATATGATTGGTACCAGTTGAGGCTGTACAAATAACTTTTAAATTTTTAGATAACTTAAAAATATTTTCATCCAGATATATCTTTGATTTATTGGGATTTGTAAATATTGCATCATATTCATCCACAACACTTAATAGTTGTTCAATATTGGGGTCTTCTAAAATACATAATTCACCAATGGAGGAAAGAGTCTCGGTAACGCCTTTAATGTGGTTTATTGGAGTAATGACAAGGATTTTAGGGTTCATATATATAAAAAAACTGTTATTCTTTATTCATTAGTATATCCGCAAGTAAAAAGTCGCTTTCAGTATCAATATTTACAGCTTTTTTTTCATCCAATATATAAGGACGACTATTATCTCCTCCATACCTCATATTTTTTTTCATCAAATAATCTCTTTTCATACAGTAAATTGATCCACTTCTTATGTAAGCCTTTGGATGAAGATCCTGTCTTCTTGCTTCATTGGGTTCCTTAATAACAAAGTCAGTAATCTTGTCGTTAACTATTTTCTTAATTCTAGCTGGATGATGATCCTCTAATTGATGCACAGCTATAACTGAATCAGCTTTAGTTTTGAGCATTTTTTCAATAGAGCCATCAATATCTTCAACAGTTTTTAGAGGGTTAGTGCACATAGTTTCTACGATGATATCGTATTTAAAACCTTCTCTATCCTCCATAAACTCAACCGCATGCTGCAGTGCAGAAACCGAAGAAGCTTTATCAGTTGAAATATCTGCAGGTCTGATAAAAGGTACTTCAGCAGCATATTCCTTTGCAACTTTCGCTATTTCTTCATGGTCAGTTGAAACAATATAGTCGGTTAAGTATTGAGATTTTAGAGATTCTTCGATGGTGTAAGCTATAAGAGGCTTTTCAGCTATGGTTCTTATGTTCTTAAGTTTGACAGACTTTGAACCGCCCCTCGCAAGAGTAATTCCAAGTATTTTCATGTCTGTTAACCTATACCCTTCCAAGTATTACCATTATCTGTGTAATGATGATTAACCTCCATCGTAGGCGTATAGAGAATTTTTTCTCCGGAATTAATAATATCAACCGCCCAGTATCTGTCCTCCTTTCCTACTACATTCTCATCAAAAGGTTTATCGATAAGGGTAGATTTCTTAAAAAAAGAAAGTGCATTATGAAAAAAGTATCTATCTTCTCCATCAGAATACATATTTTCAGTCCTTTCATTTGAAAAATGTTTCCACAAGTATCTTTTGGTAATCTTTTTTCCTCGATAAATAGGAATTTGGTTGCCGAATAAAGCAGAATATTGTTCAAGGTCATTTGCATGTTCTTCAAAATCAAACTTAGTGAGAATACAATGACTAGACATTATTAAGATGTAATCTCCGGAAGCAGCATTAACACCTTTGTTCAGTGATCCACCAGGAGAATAATCCTCAATATCTATAATCTTCATATCGGCATAATTACCATTATGTTCTTTATCAGGATCATGCATAAAAGACTTTGCAATTGTTCTCGTATCGTCAGTCGAACAGTTGTCTACAACAATTATTTCAGGATTATCTATAAGTTCTATAACTGATTGAAGCGCATGTCCAATCCATCTCTCTTCATTTCGGGACCTCATTACAACTGATATTCTATTATTACTCATAATCATGAGGCTCCCATCTTCCTCTATAGTTATTAACTGTATCCGCTTCAATGTCTTGGTAATCAAGTCCATAATCTAGAACTGAATCTGTAGCTTTTTCTATATTATCAACCATCTCCTTAAATTGTTTTGGTTCTAATGCAAATTTGTTATCTCTTCCAGGTAGTTCATGATCGGTCGTAAAATGTTTCTCTATCGAAGTTACGCCCAAAGGTACAGCGAACGCAGGTATCAAAGTACTAGTTGTATGGTCGCTAAGTCCTACTTTAGAGCTTAGTGTTTTTAGCCAACTAATTCTATTTAGATTAGCTCTATTATCTGGAAGTGGATAGGAGGAAACACAATGCATAATTTCATAGTCAGCATTGCCTTTTTTCAGAATATCAACCGCTTTAATTACCTCTTTTTCTTTAGAAGCACCTGCAGAAAAATATATAAAATCAAAATTTTGAGAACAAAATTCTATTAATTTAAGGTTTGTTGTTTCATGCGAAGGAATTTTTACATTCTTCAATCCCATTGAGTAAATATCTTTTGCTCCATAAGTACCAAAAACACTTATTAGAAACTCGCTTCCAGAATCGATTACATACTCATTAAGTATTTTAACTTTTTTAGTATCTAAAGAGGCTTTCTCATAAATTTCTCTTCTGCCATCTTCATCCCAAGCGCCGGTTGTTAAATATTCAGGATTCCAGTACTGGAATTTCACGGTAGTGGCGCCTGCTCTAATAGCAGAGTCAATCATTTTTTTTGCGAGTTCCATATCACCCATATGGTTCCAGCCTATTTCCGCAATAATCTTCATCATAATTTCCTTACTTTTCTTTAATCAATTTACCTTTTTCGAGCTTTATTAGCCTATCTACTTCATTTAGTGTTGATAATCGATGCGCCACAATAATTATAGTTAAGTCATTATCTAAAGAATATACTGAATTCATCACTTCTGACTCTGTATTTGTATCAAGAGAACTAGTTGCTTCATCTAAGACCAGTACTTTAGGTGAATGATATAGGGCTCTAGCCAATCCAATTCTTTGCTTTTGTCCACCAGATATTTTTGATCCCCTCTCCCCTATTATTGTCTCAATGCCATTATCAAGATAATCTACAAACTCTTTAAGTTGTGCCTGCTGAATACATTTCTCTACCTGGTCCATGCTAATGTCTTGTTCAGGTATTCCAAAAGCTATATTCTTTTTTAAAGTATCATCATCTAAAAAAACTTCTTGTGGGACATATCCTAGATTTCTTTGCCAAGATTTTCTTATCTCAGCCAAGTTAACCCCGTCTATAGTTACCTGTCCAGAAGTAGGAGGTAATAATCCTAAAACTATATTAATTAAAGTAGTCTTCCCTGAACCGCTTTCTCCAATTAAACCAACTCTTTGTCCTCTTTTTATACTTAAAGATTGATTGTCTATGATAGCGTTTTCTTGACCAGGATAATTAAAAGAGAGTGAGTTGATTGATAAATCCTGAAAAGAATCTAGTTTACTTCCTATAGAATGACTATTGTCTGTCTCTATGTAGTCTCTTAGTTTCAATTCATTCTCTAAAGTACCAATAACAACGGAGTTAAATCTTAGGGATTGAAGAGAAGATAGTAGTCTGTTTGCAGATGGTAATAATCTAAAAGCAGCAGCACCAAATAGGGCTAATGTTGGAATAACATTTGTTGGATTGATGCCATTTAGAGCTGAAGAAATGATAATCAGAGATAAAATAATTACGATTAGTAATTCAAACCAGAGTCTTGGAAAAGATTGTATTGTAGCGATTTTTATACTCACTTTTGCAAATGAGTTATTTGGCTCTCCATAGCGTCTTAGGAATTCATCTTCTTTGCCAAGAATTTTTGTAGTCTTGATTCCTCCAAGGCCCTGTTGAATTGCTTTTAATCTCTCAAATTCATCGTTTTGTCTTCCTTCACCTAAGTTTTCAATCCTAATTTTAAGTAACCTTTCCAATATAAAGCCAAAAATTAAAAGTGAACCTATCGCAATCGAGGCTAGTAAAGGCTCTATATAAACTACAATTCCAACAATTCCAACAAGGATCAAGAGTTCTGTGATAATAATCAATAAAGCAGTAATAACCTGAGAGAACATGTTAACTTCAAGAGTTATATTTCTAATTAGTTCAGCTGAGTTTCTAGAAGTGTGAAAAAGATAGGGCTGCCTTAAGTAAATGCTTAGTAGTTTTTCAGAAATTAAAGCCGCCGTGGTGAATGAGAACTTAGACTGTGTCCAAGTTAAAAATAATAGATAGATTGTTTTGAAAGAAAATATCACAATTAGTAAAGTCATAAAAGAAGTGATAACTTCAAAATCTGAAAATCCAGATAAAGGCAATAAATCTCTTACTCGTTGAGTGTCTAAAACTGCTGATATAGCAGGCAAAATGAGGCCTATTCCTAGTGTTTCTAGAATCATCCCCAAAAACATCAAAATGAGTAAACCTGTAACCTTTTTCTTTTGATCATGAGGAATCAAGGAAAGAACTCTTTTTAAAACGCTCATTTGTTAAAGCCTAAAATCTGACTCTTCCTTTGGTAGAGCGCTTTTTAAATCAAAAATAGATGACTTATCTTTAAGGCTTCTTTTAATTTTCTTCCAATCTTGAATAAATTTGTCATGCGGTGTGGCAAGAATCAAAACATCATACTTTTTATTACCATCAAAAGTATTCTTACAATTTGCATTATAAATTTGTGCAAATTCGTCTTCATCAACCCAAGGATCATACATCTCCGCTTCAATCCCCATCTCATTGAGCTCATAGAATATATCTATAACTTTTGTGTTACGAATATCAGGACAGTTTTCTTTGAAAGTTAGTCCGCAAATCAATACATTTGATTTGCTTAAATTATATTTTTTAGTTTTCATTTCCTTTAACACCTTTCCTGCAACATACTTACCCATTGAATCATTGATAGATCTTCCAGATAGGATTACATCAGGTGAATAGCCGTAGCTCTCGGATTTATGGGTAAGGTAATAGGGATCAACTCCTATACAGTGACCTCCTACGAGACCTGGAGAAAAGGGTAAAAAATTCCATTTCGTTGAAGCTGCTTCTAACACTTCTTTAGTATCAATATCCATTAGATTAAAAATCATTGATAACTCATTCATAAAAGCTATATTTAAATCTCTTTGAGAATTTTCTATTACTTTAGCAGCTTCAGCTACTCTAATACTTGAAGCCTTAAAGGTTCCAGCTTCAATAATCTCACCATATAAATTATCTATAAGAGAAGATATCTCGGGTGTTGAGCCACTAGTAACCTTTTTGATTGTGGTCAATCTGTGGTTTTTGTCTCCTGGATTGATCCTCTCAGGAGAGTAGCCGCAATAAAATCCTGATTTCTGTTTATTAGAATTAACGTACTTCAAACCTGATATTTCTTCCAGTATAGGAACACAAATTTCTTCTGTACAACCAGGAAACACTGTGGATTCATAAATCACTATTGAAGAATCTTTAAGGTACTTTCCTACCAGCTTGCTTGCAGATTCTATATAAGTGAGATCGGGATTCTTATTTTCATCTATGGGTGTTGGAACAGTAACAATAAAACAATTTGCATCTTTAAGATCACTTTCATTATGTGTAAATTTCAAAAACGAGGATTCGATTAGCTCTTGATTAGATATTTCTTGAGTATGATCAATGCCTATACCGACTTCTTGAATTCGTTTTTTGTTAACATCAAAGCCAATTGTGGATCTGACTTTGCCAAATTCAACAGCTAAAGGTAAGCCGACATAACCAAGACCGATGACTGCAACCTTTAAGTCCTCTAGATTATTCATAAACTATATTTTATAAAAGTCCTTATACCAGTTAATAAAATTCTTTATGCCATCACGAATGTCGGTACCAGGTTTAAAATCAATCCAATCCTGCAGGTAAGAAGTATCAGCAGAAGTTTCGGGGACATCGCCTAACTGCATCGGTAAAAACTCTTTTTTTGCTTTGATTTGCAGAGCTTCTTCCAAAGCTTCGATATATTCCGTTAAATGTCTTGGACTGCTGTTACCAATGTTAAATATTCTATAGGGGGAACTGCTTGTTGAAGGATTAGGACTTTTCATATTAAATTCTGGATCTGGATAAGGAACCTTATCTAGTAAAAGAACTAGAGATCTAACGATGTCGTCAACATAGGTAAAGTCTCTGACCATATTTCCTTCGTTAAAAAGTTGAATCATTTCCCCTTTTAGTATTGACTCAGTAAACAAAAATAAAGCCATGTCCGGTCTGCCCCAAGGACCGTAAACGGTAAAAAATCTTAGCCCTGTTGTAGGTAAATTATATAAATGACTATAAGAATGAGCCATAAGTTCATTGGACTTCTTTGAAACTGCGTAAAGGCTTAAGGGATGATCTACATTTTGATCTTCCTTGAAGGGAAGTTGTCTATTAAGACCATAAACACTTGAACTACTGGCATAAACTAGGTTTTCTGTCTTGTTGTGTCGACATGCTTCAAGTATGTTTAGAAAACCAACTATGTTGCTTGTGATATAAGGATGAGGGTTTGTTAATGAATATCTAACTCCTGCCTGGGCTCCAAGGTGTAATACTCTCTGGGGATTGTATTTTTTAAATATTGAGTTAATTTTTTGAGAATCTTCTAGATCGCCTTTGATAAATGAAAAGTTTGTAAAATCTTCAAGAATCTTATTTCTTTGTATCTTAAGATTAACATCATAATAATCATTCTGATTATCTAAACCTATAACTTCATAACCTATATCTAGCAACTTCAGCGAGCAATGAAAACCAATAAATCCGGAAGAGCCAGTGACTAAAATCCTCATCTTTAGCTTTATTTATGATTAGATAAATAAATCCTTTTAATATAAGAGATGTATTCTCTAATGAAAATAAAAGAAAAGGACAAAATCAATCCAATAATAAATCCAGCTAATACAATGAGTCGCCTCTGAGGTTTAGATCTTTCTTTTGGAACTACTGCCACATCTATAAGTTCAAAAGCATATTCTTCTTGAGCACTAGCAAGCATTTTTGTCTTAGTTTGCTGTTCTATCATCGCGTGCAGAGTATTTTGAATTGTAACCTTGGAACTAAGTTTAAGTTGAGATTCTAGGTAATTTATGTTTCTTTCAGCAGCTAATTTATCTTTCTCGCTCATGAAGTGATTAAGTTTCTTAAAAAGTAAATTAGCCCACTCGGCACTGAGAGCAGGATCTTTCCATTCAATAGATATAGAAAAAATATTAGTTTTATTATCTTTTTCCACTGAAATAATATCTTTGAATTCCATATATCCATCGTAAAGGTCTTTCTCTTCAATCCAAGATTGAGTTTCTTCATTCCAGTCTTCAGATAAAAGAATTGTTAAAATATTATTTTCTTCAATGAACTTCTGTATAAAAGTTCTAGATTCTAAAATGGCTAAAGCCATTGTTGTATTATTATCCTCAACTTCAAAACCTCCTATTAACGAAGTCAGCCCACTCATACCCTGGCTAACGTTACTAAAAGCTGAAAGCCCAGAATTAGTTAAATCTGCTTCCATCATACTTACTTTTGCCGTGTAGTACTTATCTTGAAGAAGTGCAAAAGCTATAGAAAGCACAGTCGCTACAAATGTTATCCATAAAATAGTTTTTTTATTTTTTAGACTAAAGTTTATATATTTTGCAAAATTTTCTTCTGCTTCAGTTTGCAAAACTATTTCTTTGGTATGTTCATTGTTCATAATATTTTGGTGCCCGGGGACGGACTCGAACCGTCACGAAGTTGCCTTCGAGGGATTTTAAGTCCCTTGTGTCTACCAATTCCACCACCCGGGCTATAATCCTATGGCTACGTAATCAATATTTACGTCTTTTAACTTTTGAGAATCTAATATATTTCTCCCATCAAAAATTATTCTATCACGAAGGGTCTCCAATGTAGCTAGATCGGTATCCCAGAATTCTTTCCATTCTGTAGCAATGATTAAGAAGTCTGTTTCTTCAACACTGTCCTCTTTTGAATTGTGGAAAGAAATATTTTTTACCTCTTTCAGTTCTTCTGCAGCATTGAGATTTGCTACCGGATCATAAGCCTTTATAAAAGAAACATCGTGCGCAATTTTTTTAATTAAATTTATAGATAAAGACTCCCTTACATCGTCAGTGTCTGGTTTAAAAGAAAGCCCCCAAACAGAAATTTTTTTATCTTTTAAGTCAGAAAATTTGCTTTTTATCTTATTAAGAAAGTAATCTATCTGATTAGCATTAACCTCTTCAGTAGCAGTAAGTATTTTAGATTCAAGTCCCAATTTCTTTTGTGCATTAATTAGAGCTTTAATATCTTTAGGAAAGCAAGAACCTCCATATCCCAGACCAGCATATAAAAAAGACATACCTATCCTTTCATCAGTTCCAATCCCTTTGCGTATATCATGAATATTTGCTCCTGTAAGATCACAAATCTTTGCCATTTCATTCATAAAACTTATTTTAGTAGCTAAAAAAGAATTAGCTGCGTACTTAGTTAGTTCAGCAGATTTTACAGACATGACTTGGATTCGATCACTACTCCAATTGAAAGGTTTGTAAATCTGCCTTAAGACGTCTTCTGATTCAGAGGAATCAACTCCAATTACTATCCTATCCGGCTTCATAAAATCAGATACTGCATCACCCTCTTTTAAAAATTCAGGATTTGAGATAATTTCAATTTCAGCGTCTTTCGAAATCCTTTCTGACAAATAGTCATTGATAAATTCGTTAGTTCCCAAAGGGACTGTAGACTTTGTAATAATATAGTTCTTACCTTTAATCTTATTAGATAATGTATCTAAAACTGATACAAGGCTCGTTAAGTCTGATTCACCATCGCCTCTATCAGGAGTCCCCACACATAGAAAAAAGATATTATTCTTGACTGCATCATCATAAGAGGAAGAAAACCCAAGATTTCCGGCTTTAACTGCCATTTCCACCAAACCTCTAAGACCTGGCTCATGAAAAGGTATCACTCCATCAGTAAGCTTTTGGATCCTTTTTTCATCTATGTCTATGCAAGTAACTTCTCTCCCGTTATTAGCTAAACAAGCCCCAGTTACTAAGCCCACATACCCGGTTCCAATTATTGTAATTTTCATAGTCTTTTATAGAGGCTGAGGTCGGAATCGAACCGGCGTAGACGGATTTGCAATCCGCTGCATAACCACTTTGCTACTCAGCCTTTTTGCGTATTCTAAGTATCTTGTAAAAATAGACCAGTTATTTAATTAAATTTATATAATTTTTTATATATCCATACATGCTATGCAAAGATATGTAGGCAGCTAACCAAAATAGTGAAACGGTTAAAACGAAAAAAAGGTGACCAAAATTTGGTGAAATTATCAGGAAAGATAAAGCAAATATTTGGACTGTTGTTTTACTTTTAGCTATAAAAGTTACCTTCACTGGATTACGACCATTCTTTTCTGCTAAAAGCTGTCTAAAAGAAGAAATTACTATTTCTCTGAAGATTATGATTATGGATGGAATAACTAAAAACAGGTTGCTTGAATGAGAGATAAAATAAAAAAGAATAATAATAATTAGTAACTTATCTGCAACTAAGTCCAACAAAGCTCCTAAGTTGCTAGTTGAGTTAGTCTTACGCGCGATATAACCATCCAAGTGATCAGTAATACCTGCTATCACAAATAGTATAAGTGCTATCCAGTTATGTGGATTTGGATCAGGAGATGCCAATATAATAACTGGGAATATTAGGAGTATTCTTAAGATAGTTAAATTATTTGCTATATTCATTGGCTATGCATTTCTTTATATATTGATTCAGCAATAATTTTTCCTACTCCAGGAACTTGACATAAATCATCTACACTGGCCCTTCTTATTTGCTCAAGAGAACCAAAGTATCTCAATAGTAGTTTTTTTCTGACGCTCCCTACTCTTGACATGTCATCAAGAGAGGACTTTATAGAAGTTTTTCTCATTTTTTTCTTCTGAATCGTTATGGCATATCTATGTGTTTCATCTCTTATTTCTTGAATAAACTGATGGAAGGTATTAGCCTGATCAATGGTAATACTTTCTCCACTTGAAAGATGAATAGTATCGAAAGTAGCTTTTCTTCTAATACCTTTCGATATTGCAATGATATTAATATCTGTAATATTACACTCCTTAAATGCTTTCAAAACTTGTTTTAGGTGCGTTTTTCCACCATCAATTATTATTAGGCTAGGTAGTTTTTTTGAACCTATCCCTGCAAACCTTCTTTTTATTAATTCGCACATTGACCCTATATCATTTCCCCAATTTGATTCATCAATATTATAGGATCTGTACAAGTCATGAGCTCTCCCTTTAGCAGAATATACAACACAACCTGCTACAGCATTTTTTGTAGCATGATGACTAACATCGTAAGATTCAATAAAATCTAATTCCTTTTTGATATTTAAACCTTCCCTTAATTTCTGGATCTTTATCTTAATATCTTTGTCGGGCTTGTCTCTTTTAAATGAATATTCTGTATTGGCTTTACATACATCTAACAATCCTTTGTCTTTTTTTCCTGGTCTACAAATGATTGTGATTTTCTTCGAGAACTTAGCTGATAAAGCCTCTTCTAGAAGATCTTTATTATCTAATTTATGTTTAGTAACGAGGAAATTCGGACATTCAACATCGCTTAAATACTTTTGAATTATAAAATTACTGAGAATATTTTGCTCTTCAAAACCCTCAATCTGTATAAAATTCTTATGTCCTACAACCCAGCCTTGATTTACAGAAGTTACGCCAACCTTGGTTTTATTTTTTGAGGAAGAGACATAGATGGCATCTCTACTATCATTAAAGCCTGCTATGCTTTGTGATCTTTGAATATCCCTCAAGGCAGAGATTCTATCTCTGTATAACGCCGCCTTTTCGTAATCTTTATTTCGAGAGAATTCGTCCATTGATGCATAAAAATTATTTATGAGGTCCTGCGATTTTCCTTCCAATAATAGCTCAGCACTCTGAACTTCTTCTAAATAATCCTCTCGACTGATTAAGCCTGTACATGGGGCAGAGCAACGCCCTATCTCATGTTGAAGGCATGGTCTGCTTCTGTTCTTAAAATAAGTATCAGAACAGTTCCTTAACTTAAAGGTTTTTTGTATGAGCTTCAAAGCATCTCTAACAGCATAAGAATTGGGAAAAGGACCAAAAAACTTTCCGTTTTCTAATTTTTTTCCCAAAAACGATTTGGCTGCTGGATAAGTTTTTTTTGATTCAATTTTTATCCATGGATACCCTTTATCATCCTTGAATTGGACATTAAATTTGGGTTTAAACTCTTTGATTAAATATTGTTCATGGAGAAGTGATTCTAATTCAGTATTTGTCAGTGCAAACTCTATATATCGAGCATCTAAAAATAATTTATCTATTTTTTTTGATCTAGAAGATTTTCTGAAATATGACGCCACTCTCTTATTAAGTAATTTTGCCTTTCCAATATAAAGGGGATATCCAGATGAATCCAAAAATTTATAAACACCAGGTGATTTTGGTATTTCTTTTATAAAACCCTTTATCTCTGCCTCTAAAACAGGGATGGGATAAGGTGATTCAGTGGAAATCTTTTCTTCCATACATATCTTCGAATCTAACAATATCATCTTCGCCAAAATATGTTCCTGTTTGAATCTCAATAATTTCTAAAACTTCGTCTCCAAAGTTTTGAACTCTATGCTTCTCTTTCTTATCGATGACAATTGATTCACCTGGATGTAGCTCTGATGTTTGATTATCGAGAGTTACTGTAGCAACACCTTGAGTTATGTACCAAGTTTCAGTTCTGTGTTCATGCATTTGCATAGAAAGCATGTGATTGGAATTAATAGAAAGAATCTTAACTTTCGAAAATTCAGTTTCAAGAAGTACTTCAAAAAAACCCCAAGGTTTCTCGGTTCTAGGGCAATTACCTTCTGCGTAGAAGGTGAGACCATAGTCAGGATTCTTTTGTAAATTTGTTAAAGAATGCCAAGACCCTAGGTCAGTCCATCCTGCATCCAGGTTAACTACATAATTCTCTAGATTTGATTCAACAAAAGCTTTATCAAAAGATATATTGTCAAGTTGAGAGAATTTTTCTCTATCAGGGTAAAAATATAACTGATTTAATTCTTCAGCCGGCAGAAGTCTCAGGATCAATGAATGAAAATCAGGATTTTTTTCTTTAATCGACTCACTAAGCCATTTACCATCAAAACAAAATATTCCAGAATTCCAGAGAGTGTCAGGTTGCTTTATCAAACGTTTTGCCTTTTCAAGAACAGGCTTCTCTATAAAAGATTTAACTTTTTTTAGATTATTGATTGAGGGGATAGTAGAAATATATCCATATTCAGTTGAGGGAGAACTTGGTGCTACGCCTAACAAGGTCAAAGCATCTTTTTTAAATTGATTTTGAATATTTGACGCAGTTTCATAAAAAGATTTATTAAAGGGGATATAGTGATCAGAAGGCATAACCATATATCTTTCAACTTCTTTTTTACGAATAGCAGCCATTACTGGTAAAACTAATGCTGAGAAAGTGTTTTTTGATTCAGGTTCCAAAAAAACCATTTCCACGTCTAGACCTGTCTTAGTTAATGACTCCTCAACTAAGGTTAAATATTCTTGAGATGTAACGACTATAGGCTTCTTAAAAATATCGCGGTTATTAACTCTTTGAAGAGTTAAATCAAAAAGTGATAAATCCCCAAATAATGAGATGAACTGCTTAGGTCGTTCCTTTGTAGAAAGTGGCCATAATCTCTTTCCGGAACCTCCGGCCAAAATAATTGGTCTAAACTTCTTTGAGCTCATCAGGAGATTATAAACTAGGATTTAGGAAGAACACGTGGGGAAAAATAATCCCTCAAGAAATTTTGATCGTTCTTGGCATCTGAAGCTAACTTCTTTCCTAATTGAACACCCCATTGATCAAATGGATCAATGCCCAATATCAACGCTTCGATAAATATCTTATGCTCATATATAGCCAATAAGAATCCTAGGCTTTTAAGATCTAGATTATCTAGTTGCAAGATTGAGCATGGATTATTCCCTCTAACAGATTTAAAAGGGTTCGATTTATCATCAAGGCCGTAGGTCATTGCTAGTACCTGCGATAGAAGCATTTCATGAGAATCAGAAGTTTCTTTCTCATTACTATTTATCCCAATAAAATCACAAGCAGTTTCTGTTTTGCCTTGCATCAACCATTGAAATGTTGAATGCTGGTTTTCAACTCCATAACCACCCCAGATTAGAGGAGAGGTTAAAAAAGGCGTAACATATGATTCAAAATTTACAGTCTTGCCATTACTCTCCATGGATAATTGAGCGAGGTATTTAGTTAGAGATCGTAACCTAAAATTATAAGTAAAAATTCCTTGATTATTTATATTGAGTGCATTCGTATTCCAAATACTCAATAAAGCCATCATGACCGAGATGTTGGAGTCCCAATCTTCTTGATTTGTATATTCATCGGCTATGCAAGCTCCCTCAAGTAATTCTTTGTAAGAATCATGGTTAGCATTAACGAAGCCGGGTAAGCTTATTGAAGACCAAATTGAAAATCTTCCTCCCAAGGAATTCTTGAGAAGGAATTGATTCGTATTCTTAATTCCATGAAAAGTCATTGCTGATGAGTTTGCCGAGATGCCGTAAAGGTGGTCTTCTAAAATGATATCTGATTTCTTGGCAAACCAAGACTTTACATAATCAAGATTTTTAATAATTTCAGAGGTCTCGAATGATTTTGAAGAAGCAAAAACTATAGTTTCTTTCTGTTCGCAATAACGAAGAGCATCTTTGAGCTCATGTAAATCATAGCTGCAACAGAAATATACTCTCATAGGTCCGTCAAAAGATTGAAATTCATTTAACAGTTCCGGACCTAGTCTTGAGCCTCCGATACTCAAACAAATTAAGTTTTTATATGAATGATTAAAATGCTTCTTATCTAGAAATGATTTAATTTTTTCTCTTTCACTAAATATAAATTCCAGTCCATCAGAATTAGTTCTGTTTCGATAAAGTGTATGACTCACACCTCTACCTTCAGAAGGATTTTTGATACTACCTTGAAATAATGAATTTAGTGACTCTTTTAAATTTATTAAATCAGGTATCTGTAAAAGATAATCTAAAATTTCTTTGTTGATTCTTTGTTTAGAATAATCAAAAGTCAATAAATCACTTTTTATAACATTATCTTTATAGTTATTCTGACTATTTAGCTCCGCAATATGGACATCTTTAATTTTATTACCAAGTATTAGGAGCTCATTTTGAATTTCCTTTCTAAGATCATTCATCTTTTTTTCTCCTTCTAGAGGAAAAAAAAAGTATCTCTGATATTGTTGAAATTAATATTCCTAATAAGGTTGCAAACAAAATTATTTGACCAATCTCAATATCTAAGCTTATAAAAAGTAAATCTACAGAAATAATCTTATTGTTAAGCATTAAAAATATATAGGATGATACCCCCAATATAACTATGAATATCAGTAATAGAATCGTCGAGAAGCCCATCTTTTATTCTTTAGTCAACCAACCTTTTTCTAACAAAGAATCTTCGATATATTGAAGTAAAGCATGTCCTGCAGTTATGTGACTTTCTTGTATTCTTGCTGTTATTTTACTTGGAACCACGAAGGCCTTATCACAGTATGAAAGAGCTTCTCCTCCTCCATGTCCCAGAAAACCTAAGGAGAATATTTCTTTATCTCTTGCCATTTTAAGAGTTTCAATAATATTTTTTGAATTACCGGAGGTGGTGATTGCTAGAAGTGTGTCTCCTTTCAAGGACAGGCCAGAAAAGACCCTTTTAAATATATGATCAGAGCCATAATCATTTATACATGCTGTAAGAGTGGAAGTATCTTGGGCCAAGGAAAGAGCGGGGATGCTTTCTCTATTAACATCAGATGTTAGTCTGACTAAGAATTCAGCTGCTAAATGTTGTGCATCTGCTGCGGATCCACCATTGCCACAAAGGAGTAATTTACCACCGTTGGCAATTGAATCAGCGATAATATCTCCGGCCTCTATAAGGACTTCATACGAACCATCCTCAATTATCTGCTGCTTCACAGATATTGAATCTTCAAAAGTTTTTATTACCTTTTTTTTAAGTCCCTCTGACATTTATCCCTCTCTACCTCAGGATACTATACAACTTCTTCTTTTTTATTTGTTTAAAGATTGTTTTAAATTCTTAGAAGACCTGAAATAAGGGTGATTTTTGGCCCCTACCAGCACGGAAGTTCCTGTTTTAGGATTTCTCGATAGACGTTTTTCTCTAGATCTTACAGAAAAAGTACCGAAGTTTCTTACCTCTACCCTTTGGTTTTTACATAAAGAATTAGAAATTAATCTTAGTATTGAATTGACTGATTTTTCAATATCTTCATCTGAGAATAAATCTGATTTATTAGATATATTATTTACTAGATCGGATTTATTCATCTTCTTTATCGGCATCTTGCATTTCTGCTTTTATCAGATCTCCGATATTGGATTTTGTAGCTTCTTCTATTTCCTTATTTTTGAGGGCATTGTCTTTAAGAGCACTTTTTTCTTCTTGTTTTTCTAAAGCTCTAAGA
>MDSV01162670.1_pt1 | contig 51457 bp, 56 predicted proteins | sample 810851 | NCBI WGS metagenome assembly MDSV01 (sample SAMN05326640, study PRJNA326480) | marine metagenome | isolation source: seawater | place: Atlantic Ocean: North East | collected 2012
AATGGATTTGGTTATCAAGCATCTATTTTAATTTTTAATGATCAGCATATTCATATTAATGGATTAGAACTCTATAATTCTGCTTATCATCTTGATTCTTCACTCTCATCTACAATTTCAGCAGAAACACCCAACTTATTCTCAGTTGGTCCAAACAACACTTGGACGAATATCTATACAGCTTGCGAAATTGGTGATGGAAACAATGGATCTCAACAAACATTTGCTATAAATGTCACGAATCTCCCTCCACAAGGCGCTAATTACAGAGTAGTAAAGACTGTAGCTAACCAAAATTGGTATAATGCTCCACCCCAGAACTTATCTTTAGGTCTAAACACAATTACTGTAAATGCTGTCAATTTTGAAAGAACAGTGAAATTTCAATTTAGTAGTGGTTCTGTTGAATTTGATGTAATTTCACTAAATAACCAACTTATTTACGGTGGTTCAATAAAAAGGCTACCTGGATTTGGGGGAGCCGAAAACTCCTGGGGATCTGGTAAGAATGTTCGTTTCGGAATTAAAGTAGTAGCATCCACACAAGACCTAGAAAATTTTTCTTTTGACAATCTTTATATTCATGATATTTATCCAACACCAGATTTAAGTAATAATATGCATTTGGGTTATGGAATTAAATTAGAAACCCAATCAGATACTGTTGCTGGACTTTTAAATACAATATCTGATGTAAAAGTTATTAATACAACAATTTCTGAAACTGGACATTATGGCTTTTGGATTAAATCTTTAGGTCTTAATAGAATAGATTCTATAAAAAACAATAATATTCTTGTTGATAATTGTATATTTGAACATACAGGAGGTTCAGGATTTGTTCCCAATAAAAGTGAAAATGTTCTTGTCCAAAATTCTATTTTCAATCATACAGGATCATCTATTGACAATAGAATGTGGAAAAGAGGTAGTGGAATGTGGTCTTTTGATTGTAAAAATGTAGTCGCACAACATAACAAATTTATGAACGCTCATGGTCCTATGGATTCTTATGGATCGCATATTGATTATGGAAATGAAAATGTGGTATATCAGTATAACTATAGCTACAACAATGAAGGAGGATTCGTAGAAATTTTAGGAGACAATATTAACTGTGGTTACAGATATAATATTAGTGTAAATGATGGGTATCGAGAAGATCCAAATGGATCTCCTTGGGATAAAAAAGGTAAAATCTTTTGGATTTCTAATTTTTGTGGTCAAAATCCAATAAGATGTCCAAATGTTGGCACTTTCATATATAACAATACTGTTTTTGTTAATGATACATTAAATCCTGAAATATATTTTTGGCCAGATATAGGTGATGTACATGTGTACAATAACCTAATAGCAGTAGGTCAAAACGGCATTATAGTTCCAACATTAATTGAAAATAATCTTAACGAACTTTATATTAGTCACAATCTTTTTTATGATACTTCTCGTATTAATCTTGACATTAATTTAAAAAATAATGCGCTTTATGGGGATCCTTTATTGATTAATTCAGTCAATTTAGGTGAAAACAATCCTTCAGCTTATCAAATCCAAAATAATAGTCCTGCTATTGAAAGTGGTTTTTTAATTAATGGAAGTAATGATTCAACTAATTATATTAAACATAATGGTGGTTTAGACTATTTTGGAAATAGTGTTTCACATAATTCCCCATCAAACATTGGAGCTTTCAATGGCTCTAATCCTATTAATATTCTAGAAGAAAATTTAGATGATTTGAAAATTTTTCCAAGTGTGACTAATGATAACGTTAATATATTAATACAAAACTTTTCTGGAACTATAAAAACTAAAATTTATGCACTAAATGGAGATTTAATGGGGATTCAAATTGGAGATAAACTATCATTTAAAAAGTTTAGTTCTGGAATTTATTTCTGTATGGTTATCTATGGAAATAAAAGCAAAACGCTAAAAGTAGTTAGATTATAATGCTTGATTTCCATTGTCAAAAAATAATTTATAAATAGTTAGATATATTTTCTATTTAATGAGTTTTTGTATAATTGTATAAAAAAATATGAAAACAAAAATATCATTATCAATAATTGGAGTCTTTAATATTTTAATGTCTCTTATAATGGCTTTTGCTATTAAAAATGTTATCCCTACAATGTTAGCTACTGAAAATCAAGAAGCAATAAGAATGGTTGAAATAATGCACTACGGATTATTTCCTGCTATTTTAATAATAGGTTTAATCTGTCTACTTTCTAGAAATGCGTCATTAGAGACTGCTAAAAAAATATTACTTTCCTATATAATTGGAACATCAATTTTAATGTTTGTTTTCTTCACAATATTTATTAATGAACCATTAATGAATTTTAATGTAGAAATGGTGATACCAGATATTATTGTATATCTTATTTCAATTATTGGGTTTGTAAAGGCTAAATAAATAAACTCCAAATCATTACTATAATTGGATCAAGTTTTTTTATTGTAGATATTCACCTACTTTTCTATTAAATTCAGATGGCTTATCTACATTAACAACATGTCCTGCATCTTGAACTGAGAAATAGCTATGTAGGTTATTTTTTGAAGCAAATATTTCTACATCGCTTGAAAAAAGATAATCATCTTTACCTGATAAAAAAAGTATGTGCTTATAAAAATCTGATGGTTTTAAATGAAGAATAAATTTCTTTAAATCAGGTAATAATCTTAACCATTGGTTAAATACCTTTCTTTCCATTACTTTTGCTTCTCTAACAAACAAAAGTCTAGACTCTTTGTGATTTGATTTCGGCATAATTATATATGCAAACAATTTATATAGCATCATATTGGGTAAAATATCTTTCAATAAGTTTAAACACAATAATAAAAACCTAGTAAATTGATTGAAAGTAGTTATTGCTCCAGCAAGAATAGATTTTTTAATATAATTTTCATGTGTTTTCATTAGCTTTAAGATCAGTAGGGTTCCAAAGGATATTCCAATAAAATGTGAACTTTTAATTTTTAAAAATTTTAATACATCAATAATATCTTCGCAAGCGATGTTTAAATTAAAATCTGATTCCAAACAAATTTTTTTAGACTTTCCATGTCCTCTCAAATCAACAAATAATAAATTATGACTTTTACTTAGTTGTCTAATTTGTTTATGCCATATATTACTACTGCCTCCAAATCCATGAATAAAAGTAATCCAACACTTATTTGTATCATTGATATATGTTTTAAACTCTAGCACTTATCAGATATTATAAAAAATTTTAAATAATAACAATCTTGAAAAAAATAAAAAATCAGCATTTATTTTATGAGTCTAATTTACAATGGTTGATTTAAAATAAACTGGCAAATGATCTGAAAATCCTCCATACCAAGAACTGCCACCAAAAGATCTACTTGGATACACTTCTCCATTTTTGTTTTTATAGAGCATAAAATCTCTTTGAAATGCACCAATTGACAATAATTTGATATTAGGTTGATAAAAATTTTTAGAAACAATTATCTGATCTAACCAACCCCAGTTACCTCTGTAGTTATATGACCCTATTCCAGAAGCTATATCAGAAGACATCAGATTAACAAAGTTATTCTTCGATATTAATTTTGATATACTTTCATTAGATGGATAATCGTTAAAGTCTCCCATTATAATAGTATATTCATTTTGAGGAATATTTGAATCAATATAATCCTGTAGCACCTCAGCTACATATACTCTCAAATGATTTGTTTCAGATTGCCCACCCCATCTAGAAGGCCAATGATTAACAAATACATTTATGAAATTATTATCTAATTCTAACTTTACATAAACTATTTCTCTTGTTGGTCTTTTAGCTTTTGGATTACTAATTACAATAAAATCTTTTTTTAATATTTTGAATTTTCTATTAAACAATAATGCGCAATCAATACCTCTTCCGTCTGGGCTATCTCGGTGTATAATATTATATTTTTGATTTAAAAATATCGGAGTACTAGCAAGATCTTCAATTACTAATCTATTTTCCACCTCACATAAACCAATAATATCAGGCATCTTATCATTATTTTCATTTTTAGCAAGACTTTCAAACACTCTTTCTAATTGCTTTAGTTTATAATTATACTTGTTAGAATTCCAGCTTTTATTACTATTAGGAAGAAATTCATTATCGTTTGTATATGGATTATCTACTGTATCAAATAAATTCTCGACATTATAAAACATCACAAACAATTCTTTATTATCTTGTTTATCTTTTTTATTTTGAGAAAAGAGGATAAGTGGAAATGTAAAGAGTAATAATACTATTTTTTTCATCCTCAAAAATAGTTATATTTTTTAATTGAGAATAATTTTCTTTTCTACTGTACCATCATCATAAATATAAAGAAGTAATTTGTTCTTAATAATATCTGTTTCTCTTCCAAAAAGGTCTAACACTTTTATATGCCGCTTATAATTAGTTTTCTCTCCTGTTAAAGAAATATTATTATCAAAATATAATTTTAATCCAATAGGTCTGTGATCTGAAACATTAGCATCATATTCACTCCAATTTTGCATGTAATCATCAATTTTAATGACTGAAACAAGAGAGGCTGGGTGTTGAAACATTGCAAATAGCTCATTGGAAATAAGTATGTGATCTAGATGAGAAGGCCAATTGGGAAATGACCAATTCAAACTACTTCCTTGTGAAATAAATAAGTCAACAAAAGTAAAATTTAAACTATCTAATATAAACTCTTCAAATACATTATTCTCAATATTATCTGATAAATCGTCATTTAAATCACCTAATAAAATCACTTTCTTATCAGAGTAATTATTATCAATGTATTGTTTTAAAAAAGAAATAGCTTGTAATCTTCTATGTTCTTCATCTGTATAATTAGTAATATCTAAAAAGCCATCTCCGCAACACTTAAAATGATTATTTAATATAATATACTCTTGTCCAACAAATGAACAATTAAATATTTTTGGAGCTCTAGGAAAAGCATTGTGATATTGTTGCGAAAAAAAAATTTCATGAATTGAATTTACTTGAATAGTATTAGAGTTGTAAATATATGCCAATCCACCATAATCAAAACTTTCAAAGTGACACTCATAATAAGGTATATTAGCAACGACTTGTTTTAACAAAGTTGTATCCTCTATTTCTTGAAGAGCATATATATCCGCATTTAATTTTACTAATATCTCGCTAACTAAGTTTGGTGTATTATTATTTTTAGGAAACCATTCGATATTCCAGCTAATAATATCAAAAGTTGTATCGGTTCCAAAATCCAAATTTTGTAAACTTTGAGCATATGAAAAATTTAAAAAAAATAGTACACATATAAATATTCTTATCATATTGCAAAATTACAGAATAGTTAATAGAAATATATATTTCAAAAAATTTAAATTATATATAGATCTTAAAAAATAATAATATGATTTAATTATTTTTGTTTCTTTTATCTCTTTGAAACAACTTTTAACATCATATTTAAAAATAGAAAAAGATGTTCTTTTAATGATAAAAGCAGAGTTTTTTATTCAACTAATTGGAGCATCATTCTTTTTAATATTAAATATTTTTCTAGCTAAACAAGGATTTTCAGATCCAGAAATCGCTAATTTTATTTCTTATAGATTTTTAGCAGTAATGACACTAGCACTTCCTTTAGGATTCTATATTAAAGGGAAACCTTTAAAACCTTTTTTCATTTTAGGAATTTTAGGAGTTCCAATTTCTGGAATTCTATTAGTTATTGCAATACAAAACTCATTTAAAGAATCTCTTCCAATTCTATTCATTTTATGGGGAGTTGCATTTACATTATTCCAAGTAAGTTCTTTACCATACATAATGCGAAATACAATTAAAAAAAATAGATCTTATGCTATTTCATTAAATTATGCAACACATAGTTTTGGAACTATTTTAAGTGGCATTATAATATTTGGTAGTTTTAAAATTATAAGAGAAATAAATGAAGGAACCATTTTATTACTTATTAGTTGCATTGGTTTTTTTGGGTTAAGATATTTACTTAAAATGAAAAATGAGGTAACTATTATTAACGATAGTGAATTGAAAAAACAATCTTACGATTGGATTTTGATAATAAAAGCAATAATCCCAACTTTTATTATTGCAATTGGAGCAGGCCTAACAATACCATTTATTAATTTATTCTTCTTCCATAACTTTAAGGTGGACTCATCAGGATTTGCTGTCATAGGATCAATTGCAAGTGTTTTAGTTGCAATATTTGCTTTATTTGTTCCTAATGTTAAAAATACGCTTGGATTTAAAAATGGTATTACCATAACACAAGGAGCAGCTATTATTGCACTTATTGCACTAGCTTCAACTGAATTCTTTAAGTCATACTCATGGGCTCTCGCAATTGCAATAATATGCTTTTGGATAAGAGCTCCATTAATGAATATGGCTGCACCTATGACATCAGAACTTACTATGAGCTTTGTAGGTAAAAAAAATCAAGAGATGCTAAGTGCTATTACTGCCGCAATTTGGAGTGGAAGTTGGTTCTTTAGTTCACAAATATTTAGACTTTTAAAATCAGAAGGGTTGTCATATGCCTATATTTTCTACATAACAGCTATTCTATATTCTTTTGGTGTATTTCTTTACTACCGACTTGCAAAAAATTATACAAGTAAACAAAACACTTGTTAGTTTTACTTCAATCATTTAAAAAAACATCCTTAACAGATTTTCATAAGTTTTTTTTTAATTTTACAAAAAAATCAATGTTAAAAAACTTTCCATTTATCATCTCAGTAGCTATTGTAGCTATCATCTTATTTCAATCGACACTAATTGCACCTGCTATAAATAAATTTATCAATATTAAGGAAGCAAGTGTAATATTAAGATTTATATGGCCAATTTTTTTTATTATTATTTCTGTTTTATCAGTCATTTCTATTTTATCAATGTATATAATAGATTTAGATCAAACTTTACCTAAATTATATATGGTTGTTAGCTTGGGTTTAATGATCTCTTGCTATTTTATTACTCCAATAATTAATAATTCTAAAGACACATCAAATGATCAATTATGGACAATATTACATCTATTTACAATAATTGCTACGGCTATAGCACTATTAGTAAATATTTTAAATATTATTTATTGGGAAATAAACAAGTAATAATATAAAATAGTTCTAATGAAACTTGATAAAGTTGCAGTAATTTTTGGAGGAACAGGATTAACAGGAAAGCATTTAGTATCACTGATTTTAGGTGATCCTAAATTCAGTGAAATAATTATTGTTAGTCGAAAAAAAATAAATTTAAATCACAAAAAAATAACAAATAAAATTATTAATTTTTCAAGATATGAAGAAATTGAAAGTTCTATTTTAAAAAATTCAATTGTTTTTTCTTGTATTGGAACAACAATGCGTCAAGTTAATGGAAACGAAAAAAAATATAAAAGTATTGATTTAGATATTACTGTTAATATAGCTAAAGCTAGCAAGAAAATTGGTGCTAAAAAATTCCTTTTTATTTCTGCAGCTAGAGCAAATAGCTTAAGCAAAAACTTTTACTTAAAATTAAAAGGTGATATAGAAAATACTGTCATTGATTGCAATTTTAAATCGGTTTTTATTTTTAGACCTTCTCTTCTTTTGGGAAAAAGAAAAGAAAAACGCCCAATTGAAAAAATTGTTCAAATAATAATGAGTTATCTCTCATTTTTATTTCCAAATTCTATAAAAGCAATAAATGCATCAGATGTAGCTAAACATATGATACATATTGCAAAATCTAATTTAAGTGGAATCAATATTATTTCAAATAAAGATATTATAAATCATTGTAAATAATAATAGTCTATTATTAATTTGATTTTTTTATTTTTTTTAATTTATATTTGTTTTATATTTTTTTTATGATATCAACAACTTTTATAAATATTATTATTGCTTTCACATTACTAAACGTTTGGATTTTAAGATTTAATAAAAAAACTAAATATCGTGGTGGAGATGCTAAATCTATGAGGGAAGAATTCTCTGTATATGGATTACCAGACTGGTCTATGTATATTACTGGAGCACTTAAAATAAGTATAGCAATATTGTTAATTACTGGCCTTTGGATTAAAGAATTAAATTTTTATAGCTACATAATACTTAGCACACTAATGATTGGAGCGATTTTAATGCATATTAAAGTTAAAGACCCTATTATTAAATCTCTTCCAGCATTATCAATACTATCTCTACTCTTAGCTCAATTAAGTAGTATTTTATAGTTATTTGCTTTAAAAGTTTTTTTAACTATTTCTGATTGGTTATGATTTCAGCTCATTAGATGTAATGATTAAATTAATACATGCACTAGCGAGGTATATGAAATTTGTTTTTAAATTAGCAGCTATTACTCTTAATAAAACAATTAAATTTTTACAGTTAACAAATCAGAAAACTGTGTAGTATAGCAAGGAGATAATTGTTGTTTTTTAATCGTCCAGCTTTTTTGAACTCCTTGTGAAGCTAAATATACTTTATCTCTTCCCATTAGCATATTAATTCTATCTATTGAACACATTAACTTTCTTTTTTTACGTCGATCAACTGTATCAAACAAAGACATTTGAACTTCTGCTTGCGAGATGATATTCTTAACTATTACTCCAGCTTTTTTATATAAATAATTCTTTTTATAAATCAGCTTTAAAGCACAATTTGCTTTACTGACTATTTCAACACTATCATTTGTAGGAGTTGCAAAATATAAATCAATACTAGGACAATACTGAGAAGTTTTAGTGTTAAATCTATTAGTTGTCAAAAAAACAGAAATACTAGAGCAACAACTCTCTTCTTTTCTTAGTTTTGTTGCACAAGAATTTGCAAAGTTACTAATTGCCTCTTTTAATATCATATAATGTTGTATTTCTTGCCCAAAAGAACGAGTTGTACATATAGTTTTTTTTCTTGGTAAAACAGACTCTATATTATAATGTTTTATCCCTTTTAGTTCATCTTGTAAACGTACTCCATTTATAGAAAAGTTTCGTTTTATCCAATCCGTATCTAAATCTCTAAATTGCAACGCTGTATAAATACCAGCATAATTAAGTCTTCTAGCATATTTAATACCAATTCCCCAAAGATCTTCTACAGGAAAAATATTTAAAATTCTTTGTAAATTATTATTATTCAAAATAAAAACTCCATTTTTAGTATGTTTTTTTGCAATATGGTTAGCAACCTTTGCCAATGTTTTAGTTGATGCTAAACCAATAGAAATAGGAATCCCCGTCCATCTTTTGACCTTTTCTCTAATAGCAATTGCTCGTTCAGCATTTATAAAATCCGAAAAATCTAAAAATGCTTCATCAATAGAGTAAACTTCTATGCTTTTAACTTCTGATTTCAAAATTTCCATTACTCTATTTGAAAGATCTCCATAGAGTGCAAAATTTGTTGAAAAAACAGTAATATTATATTTCTTAATCAGTCCCTTTATCTTAAAAGCAGGCTCTCCCATCTTAATTCCTAATAATTTAGATTCATTACTCCTAGCAATTACGCAACCATCATTATTAGATAATACTATAACAGGTTTATTCCTTATACTAGGATTAAAAACTCGCTCACATGACGCATAAAAATTATTACAATCAGCTAAACCTATCATACAAAGTGATGTATTACATGAGCGACAATACCAAATAATTCAAAATCCATTTCTGTTGTAATTTCAATATGACTATAATTCTCATTCTCCGCTTGTAAAAACATTTTATCTTTTTTCTTAATAATACGTTTAACAGTAAAATCACCATCAATATATGCAACTACAATGCAATTATTTCTAACTTCTAAAGATCTATCAACTACTAATAAATCTCCACTCATTATTCCTGCATTAATCATACTATCTCCAACAACACGTACATAATAAGTAGCTGATGGATTTTGTACTAATAAATCATTTAAATCTAATTTAGTGTGTAGGTGGTCATCTGCAGGAGAGGGAAATCCAGCTGAAACCGTTGATTCAAAATAAGGAATATTTAGTTTACTATTTAAGTTTGAACTATAAAAATCTAAAAATGTACTAGTATAAATCTTTTTCAATTTCATTAACAAATTTAAAATCTTAAAATTACATTTTATTCAAATATAAAATAACTTTGTTAATAAATAATTATCTTATCTACTCAACATTTTTTTTTCTACATAACCATTATCATAAATATAAAATAGTACTTGATTAGTAGCATTTGTAACTTCTCTTCCATACACATCAACTATTTTGAGTAATTTATTTGATTTAAAAACACTATATTCACTAAAATTTGCTGTCATAGGACTGGATACTCTAAGAGAGACATACTGACTATTATCCCAGTATACGAGCACTGGATAATAACATACCCAGGTATTAAAATTATTATCTGAAAGTTCTAATTTAAGAATATAGAATGCTGTATCTAAATTATTAATTACAAAACTAAATATCACTATCAAAAAATAGATTAACTTATGATAAGAAATTTATTTTTCAGATCTAATTCTACTTAAACTTTGTTGTGTAATACCTAAATAAGAAGCAATATGGTAGTTTTGAGCATAGTTTTGAATTTGAGGAAATTCATCTAGAAATTTTAAATATCGATCTCTTGCGGATAGATTTAGCTGATTTAAAACTCTTTTATTTAAGACCACTAGCTTTGTTTCTAAATATTTTCTATGTATAGATTCAATATGTGGATATTTTTCAAATACTAATTCTATATTTTGCTTTGTAGCCTCTATTACAACAGAGTCTGTAAGAGCTTGTATGCTCATAACTGCTTCTTGTCCACCATAAAAGGCAATATAATCACTTATCCACCAACCTTTTATTGAAAATTGTAATGTATGTTCTTTAGAATTTTGATCAACATAAAATGATCTTAAACATCCATTCAAGACAAAATAAGTTTTATTAACAAAACTTTGATTTTGTGAAATTAATAAATCGCCTTTTTTAATCTTGATAACCTTAGTAAGTTTTAGTACTAAATCCTTTATTTCATCATCTAAAACTCCATGTCTTTCAAAATAATTATAAAACTCTTCCATAAATTGCAATAATATTGTCTAAAGTAAAAACAAGAGATTAAATATTAAATTAACATAAGTTAATAAATTAAACTATCTGTAAACTTCAGCAAATTCAATTATATAGACACATCTATATATATCATCTGAATTTAACTTTAAATACCCTTTAAATGTAGCAAATTCATCCATCATAAAAGACTTGTCTTTTGACTTTAAACTCAATTCTACTATTGTTTCCGGACCAGCAGCTCCACAAAAAAAACATGATGCAAAAGGACCTTTTGAAAGAACATAATAACCTATCTCAGGATCTATTGCTAAAATATACCCACTTAAAATAACCTCTTTACCGTCTAGCTCCTGTACATCAAAGCCAAAACTAGGAAATAAAACGTACTCGTCCACCTCTTCAACATATCTTTCAGAAAACTCAACATCTTCCAAATTAGTCCAATTTATTTCTGTTTGTGAAAAACTAATTTTGGAAATAAATAAAATTAAAAAAATAATTTTGTTAAACATTTGATAATGTTTTAGGAATGTTTACTCTATATGCTAAAATAGAGGGTATTAAAGAGGCAAGCAATCCAATAATCATTGAAATTAAAAACAACCAAATTTCGTCATTAAGTAGTCGATAATCAAAACTACTGAGCATTTTAGTTTGATTTACTAATATTGATATTACATATAAACTTAATCTACTTACAATAAAACCAAATAGTGTACCTATGAAAGATAAAGTGACTCCTTCAATTAAAACTAATTTTATTACTTGAAACTTTGTTGCACCGTGAACCCTCATTAATGCTATTTCATAACGTCTTTTCTTTAAAGAATTGTACAAACTAATAAAAATACTTAATCCTGAAACCAACATAATTATAAGTGCAATAAAATTAATTGTTTGAATACCAAATCCTAATAGATTTGTCAATCTATTTATTTCAAATATTGGTATTGCTGCCTGTAAACTTGTTGTTTCATTAACCTTTCTAGGTAATTGAATAAGTCCAACTGGACTTTTAAATTTTACCAATAGTGCCGTAACCATTGATTGATCTGGGATACTTTCATTATTTGAAACCTTTATTGTTTTTTTATGGTGGTCGTGATCATGGTGGTCGTGATCATGGTGGTCGTGATCATGGTGGTCGTGATCATCATGACAAACTTCATCATGGACCTCCCAAACACTTTGAATATCAGTCAATACTAGATTATCCATTATAGAACTAGATTGCTGTAAGACACCCACAACTTCGTAACTATGATTATCATGAACATGCCCAGATTCACCAAAACCATGAGTTCCAAAAAATTTATCTCCTATTTTTAAGTTATTAACTTTTGCTACAATACTTCCCACAACAACCTCCATAGACTTTTTCCATAATCGCCCCTCTCTTAATTTTACCTCATATAAATTAGGATACTCGTGAGTAGAACCAACGATTCTAAATCCATTATAAGAATCTCCAAATGACAAAGGAATTGTAAAATCAATTATGGGACTGGTAGTTATTTTTTTTGCTTCTCCGTATAATATATTTCCTGTTGGATTGTCTAAATGATATATACTAGAAAAGATCAATTGCAACGGACTTCCTTTAGCACCTATTACCATATCAATCCCTCTTAAATTATTTTTTAGGTTCTTGTCTAGCTGATTATTTAATATTAGAATCAAAGACATTATTGCTACACCAAATGTCATTAACAAAATACTTAAAGATGTGTTAAATGGATTATATATAAGATTTTTCCATGCTACTTGTCTTATATTCATAATGTTATTGATTTTTTAAACTCTTTTTTAAGCCTGCTATCATGAGTAATTATTATTAATTTAGATTGGAACAAATTAGCTTGTTCTTTAAGTATTTTAATAGTTTTCTTACAGTTATCATCATCTAAGCTAGAAGTAGGTTCATCTGCTAAAATTAAATCTGGCTTTTTAACTACTGCTAGCGCAATAGCTGCTCTTTGTTGTTCACCTTGACTTAACTCATTAGGATAAGAATGAATCTTGTTAAATAACCCAATATCTTTAAGTATATGTATTGCTAAATCTTTATTTTTATTACTTTTTGATAGATATAAAGTAAGAAGAAGATTTTCTAAAATAGTTAATGTTTGAACAAAATATGGTTGTTGAAATATCATTCCAATTTGTCTCCCTCTAAACAAATCTAATTCTTTTATAGACAAATTTTTGTACCTATTTCCATTTAACTCTATTTCACCTGACTTTGGAATTAATAATCCAGCTAAAATTTGAATAAATGTAGTTTTTCCTACACCAGAGTTTCCAAGAACTAATAAACTCTCTGCTTTTTTTAAATTAATATCAGGAAAGACTAATTCATTCTTTCCGTCATATGTAAAAGTAATTGATTTTGATTTTAACATATATTTTATGATAATACAGTGCACTTAGCACAATAACCTTCAAGTGTTATATTTAATTTTTTTACTTTAAATCCTTTTAATGATGAGTAACTTGGACTTTTTAAATAGTCCAAACAAAACGTTTCATTACATGAATAACATACAAAATGACTGTGGTTGGAATAATTAGAATTACATATTTTATTTTTAGATATAGCATATTTCTTAATAAAATTTTTGTCTGGAACCCTATGAATTAAATCCTTTGTCTCAAAGTCTTTTAAAGCCCTGTAAATTGTAACTTTATTAATTGAATCTGAATAATAGTCTAAAATTTCATCTACTGAAAAAGATTTATTTGATGAATAAAATAAATTTATTAAATTTATTCTGAACTTTGTTTTACTTATTCCATTTTTGGATAAAATTAATGCATAATCTATCATACGTATCATTTTCTTATGCAAATTTAAAATATAAAAGCAAATCAATTGCGTTAATGAAAAATAGTTTATTTTTGTTGGGATTTTTTTAAAGAAAAAATGAATAAATTAGTATTATCAAATGACAGTATAGGAATCATTTCAAGTAGTTTATGTATGATTCATTGTATTGGAACACCGTTTCTATTTATCGCTAAGGCCTGCTCTACAGCATGTTGTGCTGATACACCGTTATGGTGGCAAGCAATTGACTATATTTTTTTATTTATTTCATTTGTAGCAATTTATTATACAACAAAAAACACATCAAATAAATGGATAGCACCATCCCTATGGTTATCATGGTTTATTTTATCTCTTACAATATTAAATCATTCGTTCCAACTGATTAATTTACCTAATAATTTTATTTATTTTCCTGCCGCATTAATTATTGTTTTACATTTTTATAATTTAAAATACTGCAATTGTCAAGAAAAAGAATGTTGCACAATGAGTTAATATATTTATATAACTTCTTCTTATAAAGTAATCTTTTTCTCATAACTACCATCGTTGTAAATATAAATTAATATTCTACTATTAGAAAACTTTACTTTTCTCCCATATAAATCTCTAATCTCTATAATTTCTTTTGAGTAAGATTTATTTGACTCGTAAATGTTAGTAAACAAATTGCTACATACAACATTTGTTGTATATGATGAAGATGTTATAGGTTGCTCTAATAAAAGAGGACAATAGCAACTATCTGTTACTAGAAATGTATTTAACCATGATAGAACTCTCGCTCCCACTTCCCCATTTCCTGCATAAGGTCCACTAATAGCATCATGACTGGCAAAAGCTACTTCATATTTCAACTTTTTTGTAGTCATTGGAGTTAAATTATATTGAATATCTGCATGTAAAAAAGGTGGAGCAATAGCATCAAGTTGTCCACTAATAATAATAAGGGGAACTGTATGTTCTAAATCTGAGGCTGTTACATTTTCTAGCCAAGGATACAATGCAACAACAGCCTTTAAACTTGGATTAAATTTTGCTAACAGTTGAGCCCCTCCGCCTCCTTTTGAAAACCCCCCAACAGCAATAGAAGATGTATCTAACTTTCCAAATAATGGAGAAGCTATTCTTTGATTTTCTTGCTTTAAAGATATTATTGCATCAAACAACGCATCTCTTCTTTGAACATGTGTATCGGTTAGTGAATTTGTACCTATAGTCATAGTTATAATACCATGTGAAGCAAAAAATGGACCCCAATTTTGGATTGTAAGTTCTGTATTCATAAATCCAGGAACCAAAACAATACTTGAAAGATTATTTTGATTTATTGGATAATATATTGTTGCACCGTTATAATCCGTACCATTTCGAAGACCCATACTTTCATTTATTTCACTTATCTGTAATGGACCTATATTAATTAAAGATTGCATTTGTAAAGAATCACATACCTGACCAAAAAATAAGATTGGAAAAAATAGAAAAGTATACAAAATCCTCATATCACAAAGTTAAAAATATTTGAATTAAGTTATTTTGTTACATTATTATGTATAAAGCAATAATAATGATTTTATTAATTTTGAATATATGTTCATAATTAAAAACATCTCAATTTATTGCTTAGCAACACTTTATATTGTAATTGGAATAAAACATTTTACAGAGACTGAATTTTTTATAAAAATTATCCCCTCATATTTAAATTATAAAAAAGAACTTGTAATTATAAGTGGAGTAATAGAAATAATTTTAGGATTTTTATTATTTTTTAAATTTACTAGAAAAATAGCAAGCTGGGGAATAATATTACTATTACTAGCAGTATTTCCTGCAAATATTTATCTATACTCATCTGATTTTGCAAGAGAAAGCCTATCCATCTCTAAGACTCAAGCATTAGTAAGAATGCCATTTCAAATACCTCTAATTGTCATAGCTTATTGGCATTCACAACAAAAAAGCTCAAAAAGATTCTCTATTATTTGTTGTATATTGTTTTTCCCAACAATATTTTATTTTATTTCTATATAAAATATAATAGTAATTTTGTATAACATTTTTATTAGTAATTAAGAGGTATGGATTTTGAAGATTTTGTAAATGAAAATCAAAAAACTTGGAACAAATGGACTCCTACTCATATAAATTCTAAATTTTATAACAATGAAGAATTTAAAATGACAGGAAATTCTCTTCATTCTATCGAACTAAACGCATTAAATAATATTAAAAACAAAACATTACTTCACCTACAGTGTCACTTCGGTCAAGATAGTATTTCTCTTGCTAAAAAAGGAGCAAATGTAACTGCAGTAGATTTTTCTTCAGCTTCAATTAATGAGGCAAAAAAACTATCAAAATTAATGGGGATTAAAGTAAATTTTATTTTAGATAATATTTTAAATTTTGAAATAAATCAAAAATTTGATTTAGTATTTAGCTCATATGGGGTTGTTGGTTGGCTGCCAGATCTAGACAGATGGGCAAAAACAATTTCAAAACATTTAAAAAAAGGAGGAGTTTTTGTATTAACAGAATTTCATCCCTTTTATGAAATGATTAAAGACAAGGGGAATAATTATTTTTATACAAAAAAACCAGAAATAGAAATTAAACATGGTTCATATGTAGAGGGCAATAATAATTTTAAAACAAAAACATTTTTTTGGAATCACTCATTAACAGATATTTTTGGATCTTTAGAAGCAAATGGCATGAAATTATGTTTGTTTGAAGAGTTTAATTATTGTCCGTTTCCACTTCCAAATATGATTAAAATAGATGATAAAAAATATTTATTACAAAAAAGAGCAAAATTAAGCACACCCTACATTTTCAATCTTAAAGCAGAAAAAAAATAATTTAATTTTTAATTACTTTAATATAATGCACCTGTAAATCATTTATTGATAAGCAAATAAAATAATGACCACTTTTAATATTGTTCTTGGGATTCCAAATTAATTTATACTTGTTTGGTTGTAGTTTTTTTTGTTGAAGAAGTTCAACTAATTTACCTTCTAAATCAAAAATCTGAATTTTAACGTCTGAACTTTTAAAAATAGCGTAATTAATTTCTAAAAAATTAATAAAAGGATTTGGATTTGCTCTATATAAAATTCCTTTGTCTAAATAAAGATTTTTAGTATCAACAGTTGTTCCAGCTCCATTAATTACAATATCCCAATTTCCCTCAAGTATACCGTTTGAGTTTTGTACTAGAGGAATTATTCTATTTGTTGCATCAAATGTTCCACTAGTTACTGATGCAGCTGCATCTGAAGAAATATATGGATCTGATTGAAAATAGAGTTGAGTGATTAATGGTGGAAAACCGGGAGGTGTTATTTTAAAGTGGATATGAGAAGGCCTGTTTGTATTGCCGTTTAAATAAAAACCTGGCTTAACAGTTTCAAAAATATAAAAACCTTGGCTATTTGTGAGGGTTCTTCCTCTTAAATTAAAACCTACATTATCATACTCCCCTTCATTATTTGCATGCCATATATCTATTTCTGTATTTGGAAGAAATTCGTCACAATCTAAATTATATACTCGCCCGCTTATTATAATGCGCTGACCAACCTCATTTGATGAAGCTAATTGATTATTTTGTATCATCGGTGAATTAGTAGTATAAAATGGTCCTTGTCCGTATAAATCCTCCGTAGATTTTGGACAATTATTTTTTTCTTTATTAAAAATTAAACTCTTTGAACTAGAAAATAACTTATTTGAAAATATAGATGTCGCTATTAATGACAATGTTGTTTTCTTAAAAAAAAACCTTCTATTAACCTTTTTATTCTTCATTATTAATAATTTATTTATTCACTAGTTTGTGTTTTTATGGCAATAAAAAATAATTCTCGTTTTGATCTTTGACTAATTGAATTATAACAATTATTAAAAACCTTAAATTGAAAATAATTTGAAAACAAGTTGTAATATTCTTGTTTATCACCTCCAAAGGGAGGTCCTTCAGTTTCAAATTTTTGATTAAACAATACTCCTACTGCTTTTCCTCCTTTTTTTAATAACTCATGAATTTTAAGAATATATTGATATCTTCTTTTTTTTTCTAAAGCACAAAAAAAAGTCTGCTCTATTATAAGATCAAATTTACCATTTAAAGAAAAAAAATCTTTATTAATAATATTATTTCTAGGAAAAGAAGGGACACGCAATTTAAAGTTTTCTAATGCTTTTGATGAATAATCTAAAATATAAACATTAGCAAACCCTTTTTTATGAAGATACTCAGCTTCATATGAATTACCACATCCCGGTATTAAAATTGTTTTTTCTTTATTTTTAAGTTGATCAAAATATTCTCTTAAAGGATTAGATATTTTTCCGATATCCCAACCTATTGCACCATTTATATACCTATTATTCCAAAAGTATTTATCTATTTTTTGCTTCATTTTAACAAACATACAAAAGTCAATATATTAATTAAAACACTTTTAAAAGATAAATTTAATTCTATTAGATATTTATAATATTCTATATTCTTAATTTTGCAAAAAAAAAAAAATGAACATAATAGATATACTTACTGCTTCACTAACACTTTTTGCTGTTATTGATATGCCCGGTAATATTCCTTTAATAATACGTTTAAGAAAAGAATATGGAGAAATTCAATCTATTAAGTCAACAAGCATAGCTGCATTTATTATGATTTCTTTTCTTTTTTTTGGAAACTTCCTTTTTACTTTACTTGGAATTGAACTTTTTCACTTTGCATTAGCTGGTTCGTTTCTAATAATTTATTTTGGAATCAAAATGGTTTTAGGATTAGAATCAAAAAGTACAAATCAAAAGATTTCAAGTGCTACAATATTTCCTATTGCATTTCCTTTAATTGCTGGGCCAGGAACATTATCGACATTAATTGCTCTAAACTCTGAAATAAGTAAACTAGAACTAGTTCTAGCTATTCTAATTAATTGTATTGTTATATATATTTTTTTAAAATCTGCTACATGGATACAAAGAAAAATTGGATTAACTGGAATAATAATTATAGAAAGAATTTTTGGAATTATCTTGATTGCTATTGGTATGAAATTATTATTAAAATCTTTAATTTTATCAATAAATTTTGCATTAGCAACAGTTAATTAAGTAAATCAAGTAATAATTTGAAATTTTTAACGTTAAAAAAAAATGAAAAAAACAAAAATCATCATTTACACATTAGTTGGAGGACTACTTTTTCATACAATAAATTCTATTATTTTAAATAAATCACAAGCATCAAATCAAACAGAAAATTCTAAAGTAATATCCAATCAAAATAATGTTAATTTTAAACTTCCTAATTTTGAAAATGCAGCAGCAAAAGCAATTAAATCGGTAGTACACATAAAATCTAAATTTCTTCAAAATTCAATTTATAGATATTATGATCCTTTCTTTGGTAACAGGTACTTTAACCAACCTAAAGAAGAAGTAGCAAGTGGTTCAGGTGTAATTATCTCATCAGATGGATATATAATAACAAATAAACATGTAATAAATAAAGCTACTGAAATAGAAGTAGTTTTAAATGATAAACGAACATATAATGCAAAAATTTTAGGTACAGATCCTAATAGCGACTTAGCATTATTAAAAGTTGAGGCAAATAATTTAAACTTTTTAGATTTTGCTAATTCGGATAATATTAAAATTGGACAATGGGTTTTAGCAGTAGGAAATCCTTTTAACTTAAGCTCAACTGTGACCGCAGGAATTATTAGTGCTAAATCAAGAAAAATCAATATTTTAAATGATGGTGGTATTGAAGCTTTTATACAAACCGATGCAGCTATAAATGCTGGAAATTCAGGTGGAGCATTAGTAAACACTAATGGCCAACTAATTGGTATTAATACTGCAATTCAGTCTAATACAGGCTCTTTCACTGGATATGGTTTTGCTATCCCTTCTAATATGGCTCAAAAAATAGTTTCAGACTTAAAAAAATATGGTGAAGTTAAAAGAGCATACATAGGCATACATATTTCTGATATAAATAATGACATAAAGGAATATTTTTCATTGAATGGTCTTAATGGTGTACTTGTTTCTAAAGTTTTGAGTAATAGCGCAGCTGAAAAAGCGGGTATAAAAGACTTAGATGTTATTCTAGCAATAAATGATATAACTGTTAATTCTGTCAGTGAACTTCATGAAATAATTGTTCAGTTTAGTCCTGGAGATGAAATAAAATGCAAAATAAAAAGAGGAAAAAAAACCATTGACTTAAGTTTTAATCTTCAAGAATAATTATTAAAAGTTAAAACAAATCAAATAAAGTTAAATCCTCATATTTATCATATATAACTGTGTCCGGAACAATTGGAATATAATAATAACTAGCTCCATAACCTCCCCAAATTCCTATTCCTCCATTAATGTTACTATTTAGATTATTTGGTTCTGAGAATGGATTACCTGAAGAATTTTTAGAGCGCTCTACGCTTCTCCAAAATTTATAAGTATCACTATTTACATGGTTAATTCTTAAGATTACTATATCTCTTTCCTTAATTTGACCATCAATATTTCTATCTGAGTAGAAAGGTAAAAAAACACCATCTTCTTCATCTGCCCTTCCAGATCTAGCAAAACGTGCAGGGAAATTTTCTCCATTTACTAATTGATCGTTTCGAACACTTATTGCACATGGGACAAATAATGAATCCTTTTTTTCATTGCTAGTTTTTTTAAAATAAGCAGTAATACCATTTCCGAGTGTGTCAGGATCATTAAACTGAGCCCATATATAATGTTTGTAATTATCTGAAACGTTATCTTCTTTACTCTGTACCCAAACACTATCAATTGGATATAATTCTGGAATACTTGTTTTAGATGTAATGATTTTCCCCTTCCATTCAATTTGCAAACTATATGTATACCCAATTTGACTAAAATCATCTTCTTTATATTCTAAGTCAATATAAAGACCCTCAAACGGCAATTCTGAAAAAAAATTTAATGTATCTAAAAAATTATTATCAATATAAGTTAAAGAATGTTGAATATTATCATTTCTAGTTATAGTGATATTAGCATCACTTACAGAAACTTCACTTAAAAAGTTTGAATCTAAAACATCAAAATATCCTTGAGTTGTTGTTAAAAAAACAACAGCTGGAAAGTTTTGTTGTATATATCCTTCAACAACTAAAGAGGTTTGATCTACACTTGAATTGAAACTTAATTCTGTTTCACATGCTGATAAAGTAAAAAAGAAAACTAAAAAATACAATTTGAAATTAATCATGATTCAAATATATATCTATAAGATATAACCAGAATTAAATTTCATCAAAATCTATAACTACTTTGTCAGATTTAGGATGTGACTGACAAGTAAGAATAAATCCAGAACTAACCTCATCATCAGATAATGAAAAATTCTGATCCATCTCTACTTCACCTTCAATTACTTTTGCTTTACACACACAACATACACCTCCCTTGCAAGAAAAAGGAACGTCAGCTCCCTCCTCCATCGCAGCATCTAAAATAGACATGCCATTTGATGAAAGTTCTAAGTCAAAGTCATCTCCATCGACAGTAACCCTAACTTGACTAACTATTTCTTTTTTAGCTTTTTTGTTATTAGAAACCTCACCGCTAGTAAATCTCTCAAAAAATATGCTATCATTATTAATACCGTGATCATTTAAAACTTGTGTTGTATTATCTATTAACTCTCCAGGCCCACAAAGAAAAAAACTATTCGCATTTAAAATATTACAATTTTCCTTAAAAAGTATTTCTAATTTTTCTCTATCAATTCTACCATTAATAAAACCTTCAACATTCTCTCTAGAAAAAGCATAATGGACAAAAAACTGACTTTGAAATTTACTTTCCAAATTTTGAAGTTCTTCAAAAAACATAATACTATTCCTATTTTTGTTTCCGTAAATTAAAGTAAAGTCACTTTCAGGCTCTACTCTTAATGTATTTCTAATCATTGATAAAATTGGAGTAATACCACTTCCAGCACAGATTCCTACATAATGTTTCTTATTACTCTTTTCGTTCTTTAAACAAAAACTTCCTAAAGGAGGCATAATATCTAATTTATCGCCTTTTTTTACGGTCTTTGTTAGAAAAGTAGACATTAACCCTCCTAAAACTAATTTAACACCTATTTCAATATTATCTCCAGGTATACTACTAATAGAATATGATCTTCTTATATCCTGATTATTAATTTCATGTCTAACAGTAATATATTGCCCAGGAACAAATTCAAAATTTTTAATTTTAGATGTATCAAAAGTTATTGCAACAGCATCTTGTGTTAATTTATCTATGTTGACCACTTCCAAAGAAAAAAAATCTTTCATTTAATTTTATTTATTGCAAAAATAACAATATTCTATATCATAATTTAACATTTACATAAAACATATTTTTACTAATTTTGCATATAATCAAAAAAAATGAGCGAAAAATTATTTCAAGAAAAAATTAATTCTGAAAAGAAAATCGAACCAAAAGACTGGATGCCAGAAAAATACAGGCAACATTTAATACGACAGATTTCTCAACATGCACACTCAGAAATAATTGGTATGCAACCTGAAGGTCAATGGATTAATAGAGCTCCTTCTCTTAGAGCAAAAATGATTTTACTTGCTAAAGTTCAAGATGAAGCAGGGCATGGTTTATACCTATATTCGGCATGTGAGACATTAGGCATTAGTCGAAAAGAATTAATCAATCAGTTACATGAAGAAAGAGCTAAATACTCTTCAATTTTTAACTATCCAACTCTTAATTGGGCAGATATGGGTGCCATTGGATGGCTTGTAGATGGAGCGGCAATCGTTAATCAAGTTTCTTTACAAAGAACATCATACGGCCCTTATTCTAGAGGTATGATAAAAATATGTAAAGAAGAAAGCTTTCACCAAAGACAAGGTTATGAAATAATGGCTGAGATGGCAAATGGAACTAAAGAACAAAAAGCCATGGCTCAAGATGCTCTAAATAGGTTTTGGTGGCCATCAATAATGATGTTTGGTCCCCACGATGCAGATTCACCAAGAACAGGTAATGCCATGAAATGGAAGATAAAAAGACAAACAAATGATGAACTTAGACAAAGTTTCATTGATAAAACAGTTCCACAAGCACAGGTTATTGGTCTAACTATTCCAGATCCTGATTTAAAGTGGAATGAACAAAGAGGTCATTATGATTTTGGAGAGATTGACTGGAAAGAATTTTGGAATGTAGTTAATGGTAATGGACCATGTAACAAAGAGAGATTAGATCATCATAAAAGAGCACATAATGAAGGAAAGTGGGTAAGAGAAGCAGCAAAAGTTTATGCTGAAAAAAATAAACTTAACTAAAAATCATATTTTATGACATATAAATCAGATATTTGGGAAGTTTTTATACAAAGTAAAAATGGTTTAGCACACAAGCACGTTGGTAATGTGCATGCATCAGATAAAAAAATGGCCTTAGACAATGCTAGAGACCTTTATACTAGAAGGAATGAAGGGAGCTGTATATGGGTTGTTAAATCATCTCATATAGTGTCATCAGAATCTGAAGACAGTGAATCATTTTTTGATCCTGCAAATGATAAAGTTTATAGACATCCCACTTTTTATAAAATGCCAGACGGAGCAAAACATATTTAAATGTCTACTTTATTAAAATATACTCTTCGTATCGCTGACAATTCTTTGATTCTTGGTCAAAGAATGGCCGAATGGTGTTCTAAAGGACCAACACTAGAAGAAGATATTGCAATGTCTAATATCGCATTAGACTTATTTGGACAAGCAAATGGTTTTCTTGAATATGCATCTAAAATTGATGGACAAAAAACAGCAGATGATTTAGCATTTAAAAGAGATGCTAGTAATTTTTTTAACTTTTGTTTAGTTGAAGTTGAAAATGGACATTTTGGAAATACAATGATTCGCAGTTTATTATTTGACACTTTCTATTTACTTTTTTACAAAGAATTATCTAGAAGTAAAGATGAGAATCTTGCAGCACTTGCTTTCAAATCATTAAAAGAAATTAAATATCACTTTAGACATTCTCAAAATTGGGTAATCAGATTAGGAGATGGAACCAAAGAAAGTAACAAAAAGGTTCAAGAATCATTAAATAATCTTTGGAAATACACTGACGAATTTTTTGAAATAGACAATGTTGACCAAATTATGATCGATCAAAAAATTGGTGTTAACACTTCGCTTTTAAAAAAAGAATGGACTGAAGTCATAGAAAGCACTATTAATGAAGCAAAATTAATTAAGCCAAGTACAATTAAAATGATTACTGGAGGAAGAGATGGAAAACATTCTAATAAACTATCATCACTGTTAAAAGACATGCAATACTTACCAAGGAAATATCCAAATGCAAAATGGTGAAATAAACAAAATATGGAAGTTGTTAGAAACTGTCCCTGACCCTGAAATTCCTGTCATTTCTGTTATTGATCTAGGTGTAATAAGAGATATAACTGTTAAAAACAATTATTATAAAATAACTATTACACCTACCTACTCAGGCTGTCCAGCTATGAAAACTATTCAAGATGATATTAAAACTTGTTTAATAAAAAATAACATAAGTAATTTTGATTTCATAATTAAATATAGTCCAGCATGGACTACAGATTGGATGAGTAAAAAGACTAAAGATAAATTATTAAAGTATGGTATTTCTCCTCCATCAGACATCACAATTTGTCCTCAATGTAAATCAAAAAATACTAAATTAGTTAGTGAATTTGGAGCAACTGCTTGTAAGGCTTTTTATAAATGTTTAGACTGTTTAGAGCCATTTGAATCATTTAAGTGTATTTAAACAACTTAAATATCTACTTTTATTTCTTATTTTAGCTCTTTATTAATTGAACATATGATATTGTTTGACATAAAAGATGGAGTAGGCAAAATTACTCTCAATAGACCTGAAAAATTTCACTCTATTATTAGAGAACTTGCTCTTGAATTTCAAAATTCACTAGATAAATGTATAAACGACAGTAATGTAAGATCTGTATTAATTACTGCTAAAGGAAAAGCATTTTGTGCTGGTCAAGATTTAGAAGAAGCAATTGATCCTAATGCTCCCAATATTACTAAAATTATACAAGAACATTATAATCCAATTGTTAGAAAAATTAGATGTTTAGAAAAACCTGTTATCGCCGCTGTTAATGGAGTCGCGGCTGGAGCTGGTGCTAGTATTGCTCTTTGTTGTGATATAATAGTTGCAAAAGAAAGCGCCTCTTTTGTTCAAGCATTCTCGAAAATCGGACTTATTCCTGACAGTGGCGCTACTTTCTTTCTGCCTCGATTAATTGGAAGTCAAAAAGCCTCAGCAATTATGATGACTGCTGATAAAATAAATTCACAAGAAGCAGAAAAAATTGGTATGATATATAAAACTTTTCCTGATGAATCTTTTGAAAGTGAAAGCTGGAACTTAGCAAAAAAGCTTGCGAAAATGCCAACTAAAGGTCTCGCTCTTACAAAAAAATTACTTAATTCATCATATTCTAATAATTTAGAAGAACAGTTAAAAATTGAGGAAAATTACCAAAAACAAGCAGCAGATACAGCAGATTTTAAAGAAGGCGTAAGTGCTTTTCTTGAAAAAAGAAAACCAAATTTTAAAGGAAAATGATAAAAGTAAGTGTTATAGGAGCTGGTACAATGGGTATGGGAATTGCACAAATAGCTGCAACAAAGGGACATAAAGTATGCTTATATGACAACTATGATGGTGCTGTAGAAAATGCAAATAAAAAAATAAAAAAAATATTAAATAGATTAGTAGAAAAAAAAAGGATAACTGATTTAGAAAAAAAAGAAATAATTAATCGCATTCATTTCTCAACAAAACTAGATGAAATTCAAAAAAGTAATATTGTTATTGAAGCTATCATCGAGAATATTAAAATAAAAAAAGATGTCTTTTCAAAAATAGAAGAAATAGTCGATAAAGATTGTATTCTTGCTTCCAACACATCTTCTCTTTCAATTGCATCTATTGCTTCAGCATGTGAATATGCTGAACGTGTTATTGGAATACACTTTTTTAACCCTGCCCCATTAATGCCACTTGTAGAAATAATTCCCGCTATACAAACATCTGAAAATACATTAATTGAAGCAAAAAAAATAATTGATGGATGGGGAAAGGTTAGTGTCATAACGAAAGATACTCCAGGCTTTATTGTTAATAGAGTTGCTCGACCATTCTATGGAGAAGCTATCAGAATATATGAAGAAGGTATTGCTGATTTTGCAACAATTGACTGGTCAATGAAAGAAATAGGAGGATTCAAAATGGGACCTTTTGAATTAATGGACTATATTGGAAATGATATAAACTATATTGTTACCGAAACAGTATTCAGGTCTTTTTATTTTGATCCGAGATATAAACCCTCATTTACTCAAAAAAGAATGATGGAAGCAGGGTATTTAGGAAGAAAAACAGGTAGAGGATTTTATGATTATAATAATTATAAACCTAATGAAAAAAATAATAGAAAATTAGGAAAACAGATTTTGTGGAGAATACTTTGTATGCTTATAAATGAAGCTTCAGATGCCCTTTTCTTAAATATTGCTTCTAAAGAAGATATAGACTTAGCAATGACTAAAGGTGTAAATTACCCAAAAGGATTACTTGCTTGGGCAGATGAAATAGGCATTGATAATGTACTTAAACAATTAGAAGAATTGTACAATGAATATTGTGAAGAGAGATACAGACCTTCTCCTATTCTTAGAAAAATGGTAAGAGAAAACAAAACATTTTATTAATGAAACTAGCCAAAAAAATTATAAATAAGATGATAAATGGAGATGCTTTTAGCAAATGGCTTGGAATTAAAGTTTTAGAAATAAATGAAGGAAATTGCACTTTAAAAATGACTGTACGAGATGAAATGACTAATGGATTTAACATTGCACATGGTGGGATTACTTACTCTCTTGCTGATAGTGCCCTTGCTTTTGCAGCAAATACTTATAACATACAATCAATGTCTATCGAGACGTCTATATCACATACCAAAAAAGTACAAAGTGGAGATATTTTGAAAGCGACTACAAAAGAAATTAATAAAAGTAAAAAAACATCTATTTATTATATAACCATAACAAACCAAGATAATATAGAGGTTGCTCATTTTAAAGGAACTGTATATAAAACTGAAAAAAAATGGTTTAAAAATCAAAAAAAATGATTTACGAATTTAATGGATATAAACCCGTAGTTGACTCTTCCTCTTTTGTTCATAAAGAAGCAACCATTATCGGAAATGTAATTGTTGGCCAAAATGTATACATTGGCCCAGGGGCTTCTCTCAGAGGAGACTGGGGACAAATAATTGTAAAAGATGGGTGTAATGTTCAAGATAATTGTATAATACACATATTTCCAGGAAAAGATGTTATTTTAGAAGAAAATGCACATATTGGACATGGAGCTATTATTCATGGTGCAAACATTGGAAAGAATTCTCTTATTGGTATGAATGCTGTAATAATGGATGATGCCAATATTGGTAATGAATGTATTATTGGGGCTCTTTGCTTTGTTAAAGGAGAAATGAAAATACCAAATAGAAAAATAGTTGTTGGAAATCCTGCTCAAATTAAAGGAGATGTTTCAGATCAAATGTTAAATTGGAAATTAAAAGGAACAGAATTGTACCAAAAATTGCCAAAAGAATGTAGAAAATTAATGAAAGAATGTGTTCCTCTTACTTCAGTCGAAAAGAATAGAAAAGAAAAACAAAAGATAATACTTGAAACATGGAAAAAATCACAATATTAGAATAATATTAAAATGAAAAACTTTGAAAATTATGCTTTAGGAAGTTGGATAGAAGGAGAAGGTGAAGGCAAGTCACTATATAACGCTATAAATGGGAAACAAATAGGTGTCGCCTCTTCAAAAGGCTTAGACTTTTCCAAAATGATGCATTATGCTAGAAGTGTAGGAGGCCCTGCACTTAGAAGAATGACATTTCAAGAGAGAGGATTAATGTTAAAAAAATTAGCTCTCCATCTACACTCAATAAAAAGAAAATTTTATCCTGTGAGTTTTCAAACAGGAGCAACAAAAATTGATAGCTGGATAGATATTGAAGGAGGTATTGGAAATTTATTTGCTAATGCATCATTAAGAAGACAATTTCCTGATTTACCTTATCATGTTGAAGGAAGTGCTGCTCCATTATCCAAAAACGGAACTTTTATTGGACATCATATAATGGTGCCAAGAAAAGGAGTAGCTATTCACATTAATGCTTTTAATTTTCCTATATGGGGAATGTTAGAAAAGATTGCGGTTAATCTAATGGCAGGTGTTCCTGCAATTGTTAAGCCTGCTACACTTACTTCATATCTAACTGAATCTATGGTTAGAGAAATAATAGATGCTGAAATACTTCCTGATGGAAGTCTACAGTTAATATGTGGTAGTGCAAGAGGCATATTAGATTCTATTACTTCTGAAGATGTAGTGACCTTTACAGGAAGTGCATCTACAGGAAAGATGTTAAAAGCACACCCAAAGATTTTAGAGGGAGCAGTACCATTTAATATGGAAGCAGATTCACTTAATTGCTCTATATTAGCAGAAGATGCAGTTCCAGGAACCGCAGAATTTGATATTTTCATCAAAGAAGTTCAAAAAGAAATGACGGTAAAGGCAGGACAAAAATGTACTGCAGTTAGGAGAATAATTGTTCCTGAAAAATTAGTAGAAGATGTGCAGATAGCTCTTGGTCAAAAACTTGCGAAAACAACTATTGGTGATCCATCGGTTGAAGGAGTTAGAATGGGATCCTTAGCTGGCAAGGAACAAAAAGAGGAAGTAACAGAGAAAGTGCAACAACTATCCAAATCACAAGAAATTATTTTTGGAAGCCTAGAAGATTTTGAAGTTATAGGTGCAAATAAAAATAAAGGAGCCTTTATGTCCCCTATACTTTTTTTAAATGATGACCCTTTTAATAAAACAGACTGTCATGAAATTGAAGCTTTCGGACCTGTATCCACTATACTACCATATAAAAATATAAGTGAAGCTATAGAACTTGCTAGAATGGGTAAAGGATCTTTAGTTTGTTCTATTATCACTAATGACATGAAAATTGCGGAGCAATTTGTATTAGGTGCGGCTTCTATGCATGGAAGAATATTAGTTCTAAATGAAGCATGTGCTAAAGAAAGTACAGGACATGGTTCTCCTATGCCATTACTTACACATGGTGGTCCTGGTCGTGCAGGTGGTGGTGAAGAAATGGGTGGCATTAGAGGAATAAAGCACTATCTACAAAGGACTGCTATCCAAGGTCATCCTACAACAATCACAGCTCTCACAAAACAATATCAAGTGGGAGGAAAACAAAATACTGGTGGACCTCATGTGTTTAGAAAACATTTTGAAGAAATAAAAATTGGGGATACAGTAATCACAGAAAAACACAAGATAACCCTAGATAACATTGAAGATTTTGCTGAACTTAGTGGAGATAAATTTTATGCTCATATGGATGAAAATTCTTTAGAAGGCACTATCTTTACAGAAAGAGTTGCTCATGGATACTACATTATGTCGAGAGCAGCAGGTTTGTTTGTTGACCCTCCAAAAGGGCCAGTTCTTTTGAATTATGGAATAGATGAGTGTAGATTCACAAAGCCTGTATATCCAGGAATGACAATCGGAGTTCGTTTTACTGCAAAAGAAAAAATTGAACAAGAAAAAAAAGATGAAAATGATATTGCTAAAGGAATTGTCAAATTCCTTGTTGATGTCTATGATGATGAAGGAGAAACAGTAATGCTAGCTACAATTCTTACAATGGTGAAAAAATTAAAACAATAATTAAAAAATAAAACATATTAATTTTACTAAAACAAAAAAATGTCAAAAAATGCATCTCTTCATTATATAAACTATCTTCAATTAGATAAGATTTTAAATGCTCAGTCACCAGAAAGCTCTTCAAAAGGAAATGAAGCTCATGAAGAAATGCTATTTATTATTATTCATCAAGCATATGAATTATGGTTTAAACAAATTATACATGAACTAAATTCTATTATGCAATATTTCAAGCAAGAAAAAATCGATGAAGAAAATATTGGTCTGATTGTTGGAAGAGTAGAAAGATCTAATAAAATAATGGGTGTTCTTGTTAATCAAATTGAAATATTAGAAACAATGACTTCATTAGACTTCTTAGATTTTCGTCATTACCTCTCTCCTGCATCAGGATTTCAATCACACCAATTTAGAAAAATTGAATTGATGCTTGGTTTAAAAATTGAAAAAAGACATCAGTTTGGAGGGTGTCCTTATCATGCCCAATTTAAAGGGGAAGAAAAAAATGAAATTCTTAATCTAGAAAATAAGGACTCATTATTTAATTTAGTAGAAAAATGGCTTGAAAGAATCCCTTTTCTTAACATGAAAGATTTTGACTTCACTAAAAAATATGAAAAAGTAATAAGTAACATGTTAGATCAAGAAGTTTCAATTATTAATTCATCTAATCTCAGTCAGGAAAATAAAAATCTACGAATTCATATGTTAGAAGAAAATAAAAAATATTTTCAACGTGTTCTAGATGAAAAGGAACATAACAAAGCTATTGAAAAAGGAGAAACCGAACTCTCATATAAAGCAACTATGTCTGCTCTACTGATTAATTTGTATAGAGATGAACCTATTTTACATTTACCATATCAGTTATTAAGAAATTTAGTTGATTTAGATCATAAAATTAATTCATGGAGATTTAGGCATGTACAAATGGTAGAAAAAATGTTAGGTCAAAAAATTGGTACAGGAGGAAGTTCAGGACAAGGATATTTAAAAGAAACTGTAGATAAGCATAAGGTTTTTACTGATTTAGCTAATATTGCTACACTTATGATTTCTCGTTCTTATTTACCGAAATTACCAAAAAAAGTAAAAGAAAAACTAGGTTTTAATTATAAGAGATAAAAGCAAATGGATATTAATTTAAAAAATAAAAATGCAATTGTTTGTGGAAGTACACAAGGAATAGGTGAAGCTTCTGCAATTGAATTAGCAAATCTAGGTGCAAATATTACATTAATTGCACGTAATGAATCTAAATTATTAAATGTTTTAAATGATCTCGATAAAAGTAAAGGACAAACACATAGTTTTATTGCGATTGATTTTAGAGATTCTGACAAACTAAAAGAAGAAGTGAAGTTATTAAGTGCTAATTATCATATACTAATTAATAATACTGGTGGTCCTGCAGCAGGACCTATTACAGATGCCAATACTACATCATTTGAAGAAGCATTTAGAATGCATTTAATAAATAATCAAATATTAGTACAAAAAGTAGTCACTGGAATGAAAAAAGAAAAATATGGGAGGATTGTAAATATTATTTCTACTTCTGTAAAAGCTCCTATATTAGGTTTAGGTGTTTCAAATACTATTCGTGCTGCTGTTGCAAATTGGGCAAAAACACTATCTTCAGAGTTAGGTGGTTATGGAATTACAGTTAATAATATTTTACCTGGATTTACAAATACTAATCGATTAAAATCTTTAATTACTAAAAAAGCAGAAATTCAAGGTAAAACAGAAGATGAAATTTCTTCTTTAATGAAACAACAAGTACCAGCTGGAAGATTTGGAGAAGCAAAAGAAATTGCAAATGCCGTAGCTTTTCTTTGTAGTCCTGCAGCTTCATACATAAACGGAATTAATATGCCAGTAGATGGAGGAAGAACAAAGAGCTTATAAATGGAAAAGATATTTAATTATATTAATGGTGAACTTGTTGCCCCTGAAAATGGAAAATATTTAAATAATATTAACCCTTCTACAGGTAAAGTGTATTCACTAATTCCTGATTCTGACAAGCGTGATATAAATAATGCTGTAAAATCAGCCAAAAAAGCGTTTCCTATTTGGAGTACAACTAGCAAACAAGAACGATCAAATATTCTTATGAAACTTGCTGACAACATAGAAAAGCATTTTGATGAACTAGTAATAGCTGAAAGTAAAGATAATGGAAAACCAGAGAGTTTAGCTGCTAAAGTAGATATTCCAAGAGCTCCTGCAAATATTCGTTTTTTTGCTGGAGCTATTTTGCACGATAGTTCAAATTTACATGAAATGGATGGAGTTGCTATAAATTATACGTTACGTCAACCAATTGGTGTAGCTGCATGTATTTCACCTTGGAATCTACCACTTTACCTGTTAACTTGGAAAATTGCTCCTGCACTTGCTTCAGGCAATACAGTTGTAGCAAAACCTTCTGAGATTACTCCAATGACAGCTTATCTTTTTAGCAAAATATGTATTGAATCAGGTTTACCAAAAGGAGTTTTAAATATTGTTCATGGTTTAGGAAGTAAAGTTGGAGATCCTCTTACTACACATAAAGATACTCCTATAGTTTCGTTCACCGGAGGAACAGTGACAGGAAAACATATTGCTACTGTTACCGCTCCTATGTTCAAAAAACTTTCTCTAGAGTTAGGGGGAAAAAATCCTAATATAATTTTTGCAGATGCTGATTTTGATAATGCTGTAAGTATTGCTTCAAGAGCAGCATTTACTAATCAAGGACAAATTTGTTTATGTGGATCACGTATTTTTATTGAGGAAAAAATCTATAATAAATTTAGAAATGCATTTATTGCTAAAGCTTCAAAACTTATAGTAGGAGATCCTAAAGATCCTAAAACTAATTTAGGCGCAGTGGTCTCAAAAGACCACATGAACAAAATATTATCAAAAATTGATGAAGCTAAAAAAATGGGAGGTAAAATTTTACTTGGTGGAGAAAGAAACTTATTAGAAGGAGAACTTAAAGAAGGATATTATATAAAACCAACAATAATTGAAGGGCTTGATTATAATTGCTCAATTAATAAGGAAGAAATATTTGGACCAGTAGTATCAATAATTCCATTTAAAACCGAAGAAGAAGTAATCAATATGGCTAACTCAACTAAGTATGGCTTATCTGCTAGTATATTTACAGAAAATGTTAGCAAAGCTCACCGAGTGGCGGCAAAAATAGATTCAGGAGTTATATGGATTAATACATGGCTACTTAGAGATTTAAGAATCCCATTTGGAGGAATGAAAAGTTCCGGATTGGGAAGAGAAGGAGGATTTAAATCACTAGATTTTTTTACTGAACCTAAAAACATATGTGTTAAAATATGAAAAACGGAGAAAAATTTAATTCTAAAAGAGCACCACAAGCTGTTGGATTATACCCTCACGCAAGAAAAGTGGGTAATTTATTATTTTTATCAGGAGTAGGACCACGAAAAGCGAATCAAGAAAAAATTCCTGGAGTTAATCTAGACAATAATGGTAATATCATAAGCTATGATATTGAAATTCAATGTCACTCTGTTTTTGAAAATATTCGTTTTATTTTAGAGGATGCTGGTTCATCATGGGAAAACATTATTGATGTTCAAGTATTTCTTACTAACATGAAAGATGATTTTAAAACATATAACAAAGTATATGCAGAGTATTTTAAGAAAAATCAACCATGTAGAACAACCATAGAAATAAAGAGTTTACCAACTCCAATAGCGATAGAATTAAAAGTAATAGCAACTATATAAAAAAATAAAATTATGGAAATCAAAAAACCTTTCAACCTTCAAAAATGGATTAATGAAAATCGACATTTATTAAAACCTCCTGTAGGAAACAAGAATCTATATGTTGAATCTGGAGATTATATAGTAATGATTGTAGCTGGCCCTAATTCAAGAAAAGATTATCATTATAATGAAACAGAGGAACTTTTTTATCAAATAGAAGGAGATATTATTGTAAAAACTCAGCAAAAAGGAAAATTAGTTGAGTATAAAATAAAAGAAGGGGAAATGTTTTTATTGCCAGAAAAAATACCTCATTCTCCAGTTAGATCTAAAGGTTCAATTGGTTTAGTAATTGAGAGAAAAAGAACTAAAGAACATAAAGATGGATTAATGTGGTTCTCAGATACAGCAAATGAATTATTATATGAAGAGTATTTTCATTTAACTAACATTGAAAAAGACTTTTTACCTGTATTTAAGCGTTTTTACTCTGATGAAAAATTAAGAACATGTCCAAAAACTGGAGAGGTTATGGATGTAGATGAAAGATATATCTAACATTTAATTTGATTTATGAGAATTAATGCACACGGACATATTTTACCAGAGCCTTCAGAAATTCCAAATTTCATGAAAGAAAAAAAACTATTTTGGATTGATGAAGATAAAAAATTCATGAGACAACAAAATTGGTCTAGACCAATTAATGGAAAAGGGTTCTTTCTTGAAGATAAAATAAATTGGATGCATCAAAATAATATAGATCACGCAGTTATGCTATGTCTTTCACAACTATATTGTAATGGGTGGAAGAAAAAAGATTGTTCTGATGCAATTCGATTTCAAAATGATTTTAATGCGTCAGTACAAGAAATATATCCTCATAAATTTACATGTGGATTTGTTGTTCAACCATTATATATTGATCTTGCTCTCAAAGAAATTGATAAATGTGTAAATATGCTAGGTTTAAAAGTAATGTGTTTACCAAGTCATTTTATGAATAAAAAGGGTGAATGGTTATCTATTGCTGATAAAGAGGTTGACCCAATTTTTGAATTAGCCAATAAATACGAATTAGCATTACAAATCCATCCTTATGATGGAGAAAAAATGGTTGCTTTAAAAAATCAATATTGGAGATTTCATTTAGTATGGATGATGGCACAATGTGCTGATACATTGCACCTATTTACACTTAGAAATTTGCCAAATAAATTCCCTAAATTAAGAACAAGCTTTGCTCATGGAGGGATGTTAGGTATCGCTAACTATGGAAGAAGAATTCAAGGATTTGATGGTCGACCAGATATTTTTAAAAAATTAGAAGATCCTAGAAAAACACTAGGGCACAAAAACTTATATTTTGATACATTAGTACATGATTCATATACTTTAGAATTATTAAAAAAGAGAGTTGGAGCAAGCCAAATTGTTATGGGATTAGATGATCCTTATCCTTTAGGAGAAATGGAAGGTGTAGGCACATCTTATCCTGGTAGGGTTTTAGATTATGCTATAGAAACAGGAACTATTTCCAATCAAGAAGGAAAAGACATATGGTGTAAAAATGTTTTAAATTGGTTAGGAAAAGAAAAAGAAGACCTTATTTAAATGAAAATATTTTTCCCAATAGAAGATAAAAAATTTCAAGTAGACTTTTCTAAAGGAATAGACATTTCTATCCCTTTAATTTTTAATGGTCCTCAGCCAAATACCTATGAAGTAACTTCAGCAACATCTAACGCATATAAAGATAATAATTTCATAGGGGATACAAGAGAAGGAGGTCCTTGTAACTTTGAAACATATCATTTTACACCTCACTGCAATGGAACTCATACTGAATGTATTGGTCACATAACTAAAGAAAGAGTATCAATTTTAGAATGTTTAGATGAAGAAATAATACCATCTTATTTAATTTCTATTAGAGCTACAAAATCAAATGAAAAATATAATCCCCCTATTGAAAATGAAGATTTAGTAATTACAAAAGAACAATTAATAAAAAAACTTGAAGGAAAAGATTCTAGTTTTTTAAAAGGACTAATAATTAGAACAATTCCAAATTTAGAAAATAAAAAAGAGAGGAACTATATGAAAAAAACTTCACCTTTTTTTACAGTTGAGGCTATGGAATATATAGTTAGTTTAGGTGTAAAACATCTATTGGTTGACATACCATCTGTAGATAGATTATTTGATGATGGAATCCTTACTGCACATAATATATTTTGGGAAACTGATAATAAAAAACTTAATTTAAGAGCATCAAAAAAAACTATAACTGAAATGATTTTTGTTCCAAATAAAATTATAGATGGAAAATATTTGTTAAATCTTCAATTTGCTCCATTTGTTTCAGATGCTTCTCCAAGTAGACCTGTACTATACCAAATCAATGAAATATAAATTAACCAAAGAGTTTGCATTAATGCTTGATTCAGAAGATGAATTAAGAAAATATAGAAATCAATTTCATATTCCACTTCAAAAAAACGGAAAAGAGCACATATACTTTTGTGGTAATTCATTAGGACTACAACCAAAAATAACTAAAGAATTTATAAATCAAGAAATTAATGATTGGGCTAATTTAGGAGTTGAAGGCCATACTAATGCTTCAAACCCATGGTTGCCATATCATGAGTTTTTATCTAAAAGTTATGCGAAGATAGTGGGTGCAAAAAAAACTGAAGTAGTAGCTATGAACACCCTTACTGTTAACCTACATCTAATGATGGTTTCTTTTTATAGGCCTACATCTAAAAGATTCAAAATTGTAATTGAAGGAGATGCATTTCCTTCAGACATTTACGCTATCGAATCTCAAATTAAATTTCATGGATTTAAAATACAAGAAGCACTTATAAAATTAAAACCAAATAAAGGAGAATCAACTTTAAAAATAGAAGATATTACAAAACTAATAAATGATCAAGGAGATGATATAGCACTGATCATATTGGGTGGAGTAAATTATTATACCGGACAAGTTTTTGATTTTAAATCAATTACTAAAATAGCGCAGAAAAAAAATATATTGGTAGGATTTGATTTAGCACATGCTGTTGGTAATGTAAATTTAGAATTGCATAAATGGAATGTAGATTTTGCAGTTTGGTGTTCATATAAATATTTAAACTCAGGACCAGGGTCTATCGGTGGAGCATTTGTTCATAAAAAACATCATAATAAAAATTTGCCTAGATTTTGTGGTTGGTGGGGACATAATAAAAAAGATAGATTTAAAATGCCAAGTAAATTTAATCCTATCAAATCAGTTGAGGGTTGGCAATTAAGTAATCCCCCAATACTTTCATTAGCTGCTGTAAGAGCTTCTCTTAGCATATTTGATAAAGTTGGCATGCAAAAACTTATAAAGAAATCAAAAAATATGAATTCATATTTATTGTTTTTATTAGATAAAATACCAAATAATCAAATTAAAATTATAACTCCAAAAAATAGTGGATGTCAAATTTCTATTAAAGTTAAAAGCAAAGAAAAAAATCTTTTTGAAAGAATTACTAAAAGTGGTATAATAGCTGACTGGAGAGAACCTGATGTAATTCGTATTGCTCCAGTACCTCTGTATAATAGCTATATTGATATATATAGATTTTATGAAATTTTTAAAAAACTATTATAAATGAATAATAAAGTCACAATAGTTGGTGCTGGACTTGTTGGCTCTCTTTGCTCATTATACATGACAAAAAGAGGGTATGATGTGAATATTTTTGAAAGACGAAAAGATTTACGAAAAGAAATTATCACAGCTGGAAAATCAATCAATCTGGCACTATCCACAAGAGGATGGACAGCACTTAAAAATGCTGGAATAGATGATCAAGTAAGAAAAATTGCTATTCCTGTACATAAACGTATTATGCATGATAAAAAAGGAGTTTTAACTGAACAAGCATATGGGAATGATGGAGAGGCTATTTACTCTGTTTCTAGAGCAAAAATGAATGTTCTTATGATGGATTTAGCAGAAAAGAATGGAGCAAATTTATTTTTTAACGAAAAATGTATAGATGTAAATTTTAAAACATCATCTACTACTTTTGAAAATACAAAATCAAAAAATCAGCAAATTATAAACTCCGATTTTATAATTGGAGCAGATGGAACTTTTTCAGTTGTCAGAAAAAAAATGATTGAAAAATATAATCACTCATTTAATTACAACGAAATAAATCATGACTATAAAGAGTTACTTATTCCATCTGGAAAAGACAATACGTATTTAATAGATAAAAACGCTCTTCACATTTGGCCTAGAGGCGATTTTATGCTAATGGCACTAGCTAATTTAGACGGTAGCTTTACATGTACTCTTTTTGCACCAAAAGAAGGCAAAAATTCTTTTCAAAGTCTAAATAATAAAAAAAATATTGAAAATTTTTTCAAAGAGATGTTTCCTGATTTCACTAAACTAGTTCCAGATTTGTATAGTCAATGGAATTCAAATCCAACATCAAATTTAGCAATAGTAAAAACATTTCCTTGGCATTTTAAAAATACAACCTTAATTATTGGTGATGCAGCGCATGCTACAGTTCCATTTTATGGTCAAGGTATGAATTGTGGCTTTGAAGATTGTAGAGTATTAGATGAGCTACTAAATAAACATGATAATTTAACTAATTGCTTTAAAGAATACTCCAACATAAGGAAACCTAATGGAGATGGCCTTCAAGATCTATCACTACATAATTTTATTGTTATGAGAGATAAAACAGCAGATCCTAAATTTTTATTACAAAAACAAATTGAAAAAAAATTCTCAAATCTATATCCAGATATATGGACTCCATTATATAGCATGGTTAGCTTTTCAAATATTGAATATTCAAAAGCATGGAAAATAGGTCTTAAACAAGAAGAAGTTATGCAAACTATCATGAAAATTCCAAATATTGAGAAAGTTTGGAAAGAAAATAAAATAATGGAAAAAATTAAGAGTTTAATAATCCAATAACTCTTTTAATTTACTACTTACTTTAAATTTATTTGGAATCATTTGTGACTCTAAGTCTTCATTTAATGGTATTGCAGGTAGATTTTCTGATCCTAACACTAAAACTGGTGCATCTAAAAATTGAAAACATTGTTGTGAAATTCTTGAAGCTAACGATTGTGCAAAACTATTTAAAGATGGTTCCTCTGTTAAAATCAAACACTTTCCATGATTTTGTACAGATGTAATAATCAATTCTTCATCAATAGGATATAGTGTTCTTAAATCAATAATTTCAACCATATCTTTGAAATCCATAGCAGATTCCAAAGCCCAATAAACACCTCTTCCATATGTAATAATAGAAACACTTTTACCAATCTCTATATTTGATTCTAGTGCTTCTAAAACAACTCTACCTTTTCCTAATGGCAATATATAATCTGTTGAAGGTTCAATTGTTTTAGCTTTTTCAGTTCCTTTAATTTTACTCCAATACAATCCTTTATGTTCTAACATTACAACAGGATTAGGATCATAATATGCTGCTTTCATAAGTCCTTTTAAATCTGCAGCTGTTGATGGGTAAGCTACCTTAATCCCTTTAATATTTAACAATACAGATTCTACAGAAGATGAATGATAAGGGCCTCCACTACCATAAGCTCCAATTGGAACTCGAATAATACAACTTACAGGCCACTTACCATTAGATAAAAAACAAGATCTACTAACTTCAGTAAATAATTGGTTTAATCCAGGCCAAATATAATCTGCGAATTGTATCTCAACAATTGGTTTTAAACCAACTGCAGACATACCAACAGTACTTCCGATTATAAATGCTTCTTGAATTGGAGTATTAAAAACTCTATTATCACCAAAATTCTGAGCTAAATTAACAGATTCTCTGAATACCCCACCAAGTCTTTTTCCTACATCTTGACCATATAATAAACACTCTGGGTGTTGTTTCATAAGTTCTCTAATAGATGAAACAGCAGCATCTACCATGATTATTTTCTCATTATTTATTGGAGCTCTTTCTCCCTTTTCTTCCAAAATGGGTGTTGGTGCAAAATCATGTGTATATAAATCCTCCTTTGATGGATTTTTAGCATTTATAGCCTTGTTGTAATCTTCATTAACTATGGTCTTACTATTTTCTTCAATATTCTTTAATTCGTCATTAGTAAATCCATAACTAATCATATTTTTTTTCAATTTGACAAATGGATCTCTTTTTTTTGCTTCTTCAATATCGTCCCTATACCATTCCATTCTTACTCCTGATGTATGATGATTTAGTAAAGGAACTTTAGCATGAATAAGAACAGGTTTTCTATTTTTACGAATATTTAAAATAGCCTTTTGTACATTTTGATAAGATTTTATAAAATCTGTCCCATCAATAGTAATAACTGCTATCCCAAAACCTTGTGCATATTGATTAATATCTACTGCCCTTATTTCTTTAGCATGTGCAGATATATCCCATTCATTATCCTGAACTAAATATAAAATTGGTAATTTTTTTAATGATGCCATTTGAAATGCTTCAGCAACTTCCCCTTCAGTAACTGATGCATCACCTAATGAACAAATAACAACAGGCTCATTTCCTTTAACATTTACTTTTAAACCCTCTTTTTCTTGATATTGCAATCCCATTGCAATACCTGTAGTTGGTATTGCCTGCATACCAGTTGCAGAAGATTGATGAGGGATTTTTGCTATTGAATCCCTTTTTAAACTAGGATGAGAATAATATGTTCTTCCACCAGAAAAGGGATCATCCTTCTTAGCAAATAACTGAAGCATTAGTTCATATGGAGAAATCCCTAAAGCTAATAACATTGAATCATCTCTATAATATGGAGAAACCCAATCATATTTTTTTAATTGTAAACCAACTGCTAATTGAATTGCTTCATGTCCTTTAGAAGTTGCATGAACATATTTAGATGTAATTTCTTTATTACTCTCATAAATACATGATAATTGTCTTGCTATAGACATTAGAGAAAAAGCTTTATGTAAAATTTTCTTAGATATTATATTAGAACTAACTTTACTCATTTTGAATCAAATTAATCTAAAATTATCTTTTTTTCTACTGATCCATCATCAAAAATCAAAAATAAAGGTACATTTCTTAAATCTTTTACATCTTCTAAATTTCTTCCTAATAAATCTGTAATTTTTATTAAACTTTTAGTTTTCACATTAGAATTATCTACAAATCCTGAAATAGTTGAATATTCATAAAACTCATATTCAGCTCTTTCTGGCAAAAGAGAAATTGCATCATTATTTTCAGCTCGAATATAAAATTTAACATTTGTATTACCATTAAATGGGAAAAAGCACGAAAAAATTCCATCATTAGCTAATTGATCTCCTCCTGTACCATCATCCAACATTTGAAATGACTGAAATTTTGAATTATATTCACTTGTTGTTATCATTAACTCAACACTATTTGCTCCAACAATGTTTACAGTTACAAAATTTTCTGAAATATTAAGCTCACTAATTATAGGAGGAGACATAGAAATTTCAGGGTGAGATAATAAAAATTGTTTTCTTGCATCAACAGTACTAATTATACCACCAAATCCCCAACCTGTCCATAAAGCGCTATTTACATTGCTATAATAATCACTCATTGAAAAAGCTTTATTATTATCTTGAGAAGCGGCACTTAAGCCTACATTTTGTAAATCAATGACATTTGCACCTATATCACTTATATTTAAAGATTCATTTAAAATTGTTCTAAGATGAGCTGTATATATTTTTCTATAAAAAGGATTGTTTAATAATTTAAATAGTAGAGCTCTTTCATCCCATGGTTGTGTTGTTCCTCCTAAATTCGGTCCTGTAAAATATGGGTCATATTCATAAACGTTTGATGGATTCCAATAATCAAAACCCATTATTGCTCCTACAAAGCTATTATCTAAATCCCAAGGAATCATTTGAAATAAACCATCTCTAGTTTGATATAAATAATAATTATGTACATAATATGTATTATAGCAATCTAAATTAGCTATTACTTGATTAACTGCAAAAGCCCAAAGTGTTCTATCTACATTTAAAACACTATCAATATTTTCAAAATCAGTATTAATAACCTTAATAAGGTTAACTAATTCTTCCCATCCGTAGTCTGACTTCATATCATAGCTATCATAATAGAGTGTTGTATCATCACCCATGTAAAATAAATTAGGCGGCATTGCAGAAGGAGCATTTGCTGTATCACAAAATCTACCTATATTATCACACTTAAACAGTGGTCCAGACTTTTCATCAAAGTGTTTTTTTAAAAACTGTTTATTTATTGACTCATCATTAACATATAAACCTAAAAAATTGCCTTGTACATACAATTTTACTAAATTGGACTCGCCTGTAGGAAGGTATTTTCTGTAAACATTACTACTTGATATTTGTTTTACAAATGTAGGATCCATCCATGCATTAGCTAATTTGAGTTTTTTGTATCCTAGTAAATTTTGTCCACTTATAAAATAATTCATATCAATATTATAGGGAACTTTAGGATTAGAAATATCATTGGGCAAACAAAATGTGGAATTTCCTTTATAACGAACTCCAACACTATCGTAAGAAACTCCATTCATTGTCAATATCGCTGGTATTCGCTCATCAGGATTATAAAACCATGCATTTACTAAATAGTTATGATAATTTGGATCATAAAAATCTAAATATATTTCTCTAACAGAATCTTCATCAAATAAACCTCCTGGGGTTTCATATAATTGCTGAGGATTATATAGGTTCTGACTAAAAAATAGATTAGAATAGAAAAATAAAAATATAAAAACTGATGTTTTTTTCATTAAACAAAACTACAAAAAAAGAAGAAAAGTTAGTTAAAAATATAAATTCTAAAAATTACAAGTTCTAATATTGTAATAATATCTCTTTTTTTTTATTTAGTATTTTTGTATAATATTTCTAAACTAATTTAGATATGACATATATAATAGATGCTGTGAGAACTCCTATTGGTAATTTTGGAGGAACACTCAAAAATATTAGAACTGATGATTTAGCAGCAATTCCAATAAGAGAATTAATCAAAAGGACAAATATTGATCCAAAAAAAATAGATGACGTAATATTAGGCTGTGCAAATCAGGCAGGAGAAGATAATAGAAACGTAGCAAGAATGGCTTCATTATTAGCTGGAATCCCATATACAGTTCCAGGTGAAACAGTTAATAGGCTTTGTGCTTCAGGCATGTCAGCAGTTATTCATGCTCATAGGGCCGCTAGTTCTAAAGACGGTAATTTATTTATATCTGGAGGAGTAGAAAATATGACTAGAGGACCTTGGGTAATTTCTAAAGTGTCTAAAGCTTTTGGAAGAGACGCTCAAATGCATGATTCTTCTTTTGGATGGAGATTTATAAATCCGAAAATGAAAGAATTATATGGTACAGATGGTATGGGACAAACTGCTGAAAATCTTGCAGAAAAATATAATATTACAAGAGAAGATCAAGATCTTTTTGCATTTAATTCACAAAGAAAAGCATCAAGGGCTCAAGAAAGAGGTAGATTTAAAGATGAAATAGTATCTGTAAAAATACCACAAAGAAAAGGAGACCCAATAATTTTTGATAAAGACGAATTTATTAGATCTAACACTTCTACTGAAGTTCTTGCTAAGCTGAAACCAGCATTTAAAAAAAATGGTACAGTAACAGCAGGCAATGCATCTGGATTAAATGATGGTGCTGCTGCAATGTTACTAGCTTCTGAAAACGGAGTAAAAGAAAATAATCTAGTTCCAATAGCAAAAATCATCAGTTCTGCAGTGGTTGGTGTAGAGCCTAGAATTATGGGTATAGGACCAGTGGAAGCAAGCTTTAAAGCATTAAAAAAAGCTAAACTAAAAATGTCAAATATTGATATCATTGAATTGAATGAGGCTTTTGCAGTTCAATCTCTAGCATGTATTAGAGAATGGAATCTCAATGATGATGATCCAAGAATTAATCCTAATGGTGGATCAATTGCACTTGGCCATCCTCTAGGAGTTAGTGGAACAAGAATTATACATTCTGCAGCTCTTGAACTTCAAAAACAAAACAAAAAATATGCTTTAATTACAATGTGTATTGGAGTTGGACAAGGTTATGCAACTATAATTGAAAAAATCTAAACTGTGAAAGAATACGTTACTCTTAAAGTTGAAAAAAAAATAGGAACAATTGAGTTTTTCCATCCACAATCAAATTCATTACCAACTTATATCCTAAACAAACTAGCTGATACAATTAAACATGCAGGAGAAAGCCATAATATTAATGTTATTATTCTTAAAAGTGGTGGAAATCGTGTTTTTTGTGCTGGGGCATCATTTGATGAATTAATGGCAATTAATACTTCAAAGGAAGGCGAAAATTTCTTCTCTGGATTTGCTAATGTAATAAATGCAGCCAGAGAATGTCCAAAATTTATAATTGGAAGAGTACAAGGCAAGGCAGTAGGTGGCGGAGTTGGTATGGCATCAGCTACTGATTATTGTTTTGCTACAAAATTTGCATCAGTTAAATTATCAGAACTAGCAATTGGAATTGGGCCATTTGTAGTTGGTCCAGCTGTAGAGAGGAAAACTGGCAGTTCAGCGTTTAATACCATGACTATAAATGCAACAAAATGGTTTGATGCAAATTGGGCAAGAGAAAAAGGAATTTTTAGTGAAGTTTATGAAGACACATCAAGTATGGATTTAAAAATAAATGAATTAGCATTAGAATTATCACAATCTAATCCAGAAGCAATGAAAGAATTAAAAAAAATAATGTGGCAAGGTACTGAAAATTGGAATGACTTATTACTTGAAAGAGCTAAACAAAGTGGTAAATTAATACTCTCTAATTTTAGCAAAAATGCAATTGAAAAATTTAAAATGAATAACTAAAATATAAGAGTTTATGGAAAAATTTGTTTTGCTGACTTACCTCTTAAAGTAAATATTTTTTTTATTGCTTCACTTCCTTCTTTACCCAAAGAAATAGAAAAATTATTTACATACAAGTTTATATGTTTTTTAATCGTCTCTACATCCATTTCTTGAGCATGAAAAATAACATAATCCATAGAACTTGAAGGATTATCAAAAGCATATTGAATACTTCTTTTAATTATACGATTAACTTTATTATATATTTCATTAGAAAATTTTCTCTTAATTACAATACCTCCTAAGGGAATAGGAAGCCCTACTATTTCTTCCCAATATTCTCCTAAATCCTTAACTTGAACTAACCCTTTTTTCATATAAGAAAACCTACTTTCATGTATTATTAAGCCTGCATCTATTTTATTATCAAGCAATTGTTGTTCTATTTCTGAAAAAATAACCTCTGTTCTATTATTAAATTTAGGGAAACAAATATCCATTAGCATATTTGCAGTAGTATATTTTCCTGGAATACCTATTTTAGAATCCGTTCTAAGTATAGTCTTATTTTTTTTAATTAGAATTGGTCCGCAGTTATAACCTAATGCTGATCCTGAATCTAAAAGAAAATAATTATTGGAAGAAAAAGTAAATGCATTATAACTAATTTTTGTTATATCATACTTAGCAGTTAAACTCCATTCATTCAATTTAGCTATATCGGCATAAATTGGAAAAAATTCTATACCTTCTGTGTCAACCTTTTTATTGATTATGGCATCAAACATAAAAGTATCATTTGGACAAGTTGAAAATGCAAAATTTAGCTTCATAAAGCTGCAATAATTTTATTTAATTCAACGCTTAAATTCTTAATAGCTAAAGGAATATTCCATTTTTCTTTATTGCGTTCTTCTACAATATTTGAAATAGATCTTATTTGCAAACATTTAATTTTAAAATATTTACAAACCATAAAAACAGCTGCTCCCTCCATAGTTTCTATATCGGGATTTAATCTATTTATTATCTTACTTATAGAATCTTCATTCCCATGAACAGTATTAACAGTAATTGCCTTAACATGATTTAAATTTGTTTTAGGTCTAACACTAAAACTTGTATCTATTTCATATGAAGATTCAAACTCATTAATATGAGCACCATCTTCATAACATAACTCAGAAAATTTATCATTAATTACTTCTACTACATCTCCAATATTTAAATGCTTTTTAAAACTACCACAAATACCGACATTAATTACTAAATCATATTTTTCACAAGTAAGTTTCCTTGTTAGATTTAAAATAGTGTTTGGTATACCAATTCCCAATATAAAAGTTTCTATATCTCTATTTTTATGACACTCTATCTCTTTTTTTGTGGAAGCAACTAATAAAACTTTCATATATGCAAAGTTATTAAAAGCTTTTTGAGAAAAGCTATTATATTTGTATTCATATTTGAAAGAAATGAATTCAGAAACGACATATAATAAAAAACTAGCAAAAAATATTAAAAATGTTTTAAAAGAAATTGGAGAAAATCCTCAAAGAGAAGGTCTTTTAAAAACACCAGAAAGAGTATCAAAATCTATGGATTTTTTAACCCAAGGTTATAATCAAAATCCTAAACAAATTATTAAGTCCGCCATTTTTAAAGAAAATTGCAGTCAAATGGTAATAGTAAAAGATATTGAAATATATTCTTTATGCGAACATCATATGCTTCCGTTCTTTGGTAAAGCACACATTGCTTATATACCAAATGGTTATATAGTTGGATTGAGCAAAATACCAAGAATAGTAGATGTTTTTTCTAGAAGATTACAAGTACAAGAAAGATTGACAGATGAAATAAAAGATTGTCTACAAACTACGCTTAATCCAAAGGGTGTTGCTATAACAATAGAAGCACAACATCTTTGCATGCAGATGAGAGGTGTCCAAAAACAACATTCTACAACAACTACATCAGCATTTTCAGGTCTTTTTTTGTCAGATGAAAAAACTAGAGCTGAATTTATAAACTTAATCAATAAATAATAATGAACATATATGTTTTCCCTGGGCAAGGAGCCCAATTTCCAGCAATGGGATTAGATTTATACAGAGATTCTAAAATATCTAAATCCCTATTTGAAAAAGGAAATGAAATTCTTGGATTTTCAATAACAGATATTATGTTTGGTAATGATGCAGAGGCTTTAAAACAAACTAAAGTTACTCAACCTGCAATTTTTATGCATTCAGTAATATTAGCAAAGGCTCTACAAAAAAAATTCAAACCTGATTTTGTTGCAGGACATTCACTAGGAGAATTCTCAGCACTTGTAGCTGCAGATTATTTATCATATGAAGATGGATTAAGTTTAGTTTATAAACGTGCAATAGCAATGCAAAAAGCGTGCGAACAAGAACCATCCACCATGGCAGCAATTTTAGGATTAGATGATAAAATTGTTGAAGATATTTGTGATGAAGTTTCTGAAATAGTAGTCCCTGCTAATTATAATTGCCCAGGACAATTAGTAATATCTGGCACTAAAAAAGGGGTTGATTTGGCTTGTGAAAAATTGTTAAAAGCAGGAGCAAAAAGAGCTTTAAAGCTTCCAGTTGGAGGAGCATTTCACTCACCATTAATGGAACCGGCAAAACAACAATTAGAAGAAGCAATTTTAACAACAAAATTTAATCAAGGGATTTGCCCTATTTTTCAAAATACTACTGCATTACCTACAAAAAATATTAATGAAATTAAAGTAAATCTAATTCAACAGCTTACTGCTTCGGTTAAGTGGACTCAAACAATGCAAAACATGATTAAAAAAAATATAGATAGCGTCACAGAAGTAGGGCCTGGAAAAGTGTTACAAGGTCTTTTTAAAAAAGTAGATCGTCAAATCAACACTTGTAGTGCGCTCTTATAAGGATTTATTCAATAAATTATTCTCTTTAATTAATAAATGCCACAACTCTTGAGTATGACACTTATAATACAATTCTACATGATTAATATTATGACAATCACTTCCAACAAATTTTACTAATTTCATTTGGATTAGTTTCTCTGTTTTTTTATAAATACTTTTAGAGTAATAACTAATTAATGAAAGTAAATTAATCTGTAAATAAACTCCTCTATTTACTAACTCAACATAATCATCTATCATAAAATATGAATATCTTTCAGGGTGTGCTAAAACAACTTTATAGCCTTCTAGTTGTAACTTAAAAATTACATCATATAAATTTTTAGGAGATTCAATAAAAGATAACTCTACTAAAATATAATTGTCTCCAAAAACTAAAAATTTTTCTTTTCCGATTTTTTGTTCAAACTCATAATCAATGTAATATTCAGCAGCAGCAGATATTTCGATTGGTATTTTTTGTTTATTCAGTTCGAATTTAACTTTTTCTAGCCCAGCTAAAATTTTTTCAGATGAATTCTGATAAAAATCGCTCATGACATGAGGAGTTGTAATTAATTTTTTATATCCTAAACTTTGTAACTTTTTAATAAGTAAAATAGAAGTTTCAAGATCAGGAGATCCATCATCAATTGAGGGTATTAAATGTGAATGTATATCAGTACCGATGATTGAAAAATCAATAGGTAAATATTTTTTACTACTAAACCAATTTAACATTTACCATACTGTTTCAAATAATAATCTTTATAGTCTCCAGAAGTTATATTTCTAAGCCATTCTTGATTTTCTAAATACCAATCAATTGTTTTAACTAAACCTTCCTCAAATTGCAATGATGGCTCCCAACCTAACTTGCTTTTAATCTTATTAGCATCAATAGCATATCTTTTATCGTGACCTGGTCTATCTTTAACATATCTAATTAACTTCGCAGATGTTCCTTTTTTTCTTCCTAATGCGACATCCATTTTTTCACATAATAAGTTAATTAAATCAATATTTTTCCATTCATTGAATCCTCCTATATTATAGGTTTCATAAATTTTACCTTCATGAAAAATTTTATCAATAGCTCTAACATGATCTACAACATATAACCAATCTCTTGTAAACTTTCCATCTCCATATACAGGGAGAGATTTATTATTTTTAATATTATTAATAAATAAGGGAAGTAACTTTTCAGGAAATTGATTAGGGCCATAGTTATTAGAACAATTAGAAACAATATACGGAATACCATATGTATTACCATATGCTCTAACAAAATGATCTGAACTTGCTTTTGAAGATGAATATGGAGATTGTGGATCGTAAGGAGTCATTTCATGAAAAAACCCAGTTTCTCCTAAACTACCATAAACTTCATCCGTTGAGACATGATAAAACATTTTATTTTTAAAATTTTCTTCCCATATTTTACGTGATGCATTTAATAAATTTACAGTTCCTATAATATTTGTCATAATAAATTGCATAGGATTTTCTATAGATCTATCAACATGACTTTCAGCAGCTAAATGAATTATTCCATCAAACTTAAATTTAGTAAACAAGTTTAAAATATCCTTTTCATTAGTGATATCTCCTTTTTCAAAAACATAATTTGGTTTTCCTTCAATATCCTTTAAATTTTCTAAATTACCTGCGTATGTTAACTTATCTAAGTTTACTATAGTATAATGTGGATATTTGTTTACAAACAATCTAACTAAATGAGAGCCTATAAAGCCAGCTCCTCCTGTAATTAATATTTTTTTGTTCATATCTAACAATTTATAAATATTAAATGGTAAATATAATCAATTATTATTCAATGTATATCACTTATTAATTACACATAATGTATCTTAGCAGTAAAAAATGAGGTATATATTTATCATATTAATATTATTAATAGATATAGATGCTTTTTCTCAAAAAATTAAGCAACATGGCTTCAGTATAAATTATAATTATCAGATTCCTGTTGGCGATTTATCAGAAAGATTTGGTGCCAGCTCGTCAGTTGGTATATTATATTTTTTTCAACAAGAAAATAATATATTTTATTCATTAGAATATGAATATATCTTTGGTAAAAACGTTAAAGAAGATAATGTTTTAAGCAATATAGAAACTAGTTCAAATAGTATTATAAGTAGTGATGGCTACTATGCTAATATTAATTTGATGCAAAGAGGTTTTGCTTCTCATTTGCTAATGGGATACGCAATTCATTTTAATGACAATAATCTTAGTGGAATTTATTTATCATCTGGATTAGGCTATTTGCAACATAAAATTTTTATTGAAACTAAGAATCAAGATATTCCTCAACTTAATGAAAATTATAAAATAGGTTACGATAAACAAAGAAGCGGTATAAGTGCGAAAATTATTACTGAGTACAAATATTACAGTAAAAAAGGAAGACTCCAATTTACAAGTGGTATATCATACATATTAGCAAGTACAAAAAATGATAGAATGTATTTTTTTAATGATAGAGAATTTAGCTCAGACAAAAAATTTAAAGATAATATTCTATCATTTCATTTTGGAATGATTGTCCCTATTAACCGATCTAATAAAGAAAAATTCCATTACTACTAATGAACATTAAACTATATAATATAGGTATTCATTTTATTTATTTATTTTTAAAGATATTTTATCCATTCAATAAAAAAATTAAATTTTTAGTTCTAGAACAACAAAATCTTTTAGAAAAAATCAAATCCTCAACTAAAAATAAAAAAAATATTGTGTGGTTTCACTGCTCATCACTTGGAGAATTTGAACAAGGGTTGCCAATTATTGAAGCCTATGAAAAAAAATATAGCAAGCATAATATACTCGTAACATTTTTCTCTTCATCTGGAATTAATAATTATGAAAAGAGAAAAAATAATTATATGGTTCACTATCTTCCTTTTGACACTAAAAAAAATGCACAAAATTTTTTAAAAATAGTTAAACCTATTAAATGTATTTTTATTAAAAATGAATTTTGGTTTAATTATATAAACGAAATTAAAAGAAGTAAGATTCCATTTTATAGCGTTTCAACAATCTTTAGAAAAGATCAATTCATCATAAAAAACAAATGGTGCATTAAACAACTATCAAAAATCACACATTTCTTTGTTCAAAATCAAGAGTCTGCTTTAATACTAAATCAAATAGGAATTACACAATATTCCGTTTTTGGAGATTCAAGATTTGATAGAGTAAATAATTTAGTGCAAAATTGTTATGATATGCCGCTTTTAAATTCATTTTCTAGAAAAAAAAAGACTATAATCGTTGGTAGCTCATGGAAAGAAGATGAGGTTTTATTAGTTGATTTTATTAAAAAAAATAAAGAGTATAATTACATAATAGCTCCTCACGAGTTAAATAATCTAAACGAACTATGTACTAAAACATCAGGAATTGTATATTCAAAAGTAGATAAAGAAAATATTAAAGATTATAATGTAATTATTATTGATAAAATTGGATACTTATCTAATATATATCAATATGGAGATATTGCATATATAGGCGGTGGATTTGGAAAAGGAATACACAATATTTTAGAACCAATTGGTTTTAATTTACCTGTTATATTTGGTCCAAATTATTCAAAATCTAATGAAGCTAAAGAGCTTATAAAAATTAGATGTGCCTTTACTATCAACTCATTTTCAAATTTAAAAGATGTCATTATATCTATTAAAAAAATTGACAATAAAATAACACAAAAGTATTTACAAGAAAAAAGCGGTGCAAGTCAAAAAATAATAGCTAATTTATAGTAATACACATTAGATATCCATACAAAATTCTATTCAAATGCAGATGTTTTCACTAAATATAAGTTTTGATTATATACATTAAAATATCACTTTATTAGAGCGAAGAAAACAAAAACGAGAGATAATCTTACGACTATCTCCCGTTAAGTACCCGGGACGGGACTTGAACCCGTACGGACATAATGTCCATTGGATTTTAAGTCCAACGTGTCTACCAATTCCACCACC
>MDSV01225784.1_pt1 | contig 51452 bp, 40 predicted proteins | sample 810851 | NCBI WGS metagenome assembly MDSV01 (sample SAMN05326640, study PRJNA326480) | marine metagenome | isolation source: seawater | place: Atlantic Ocean: North East | collected 2012
TGATACTCACCTGTGAAAGTATCTTTATTTAACGTCATGTTCAATGAAAAGTAGGGATATTTACCCACAATTCACCACAATCTTAAATAATTAGGGATTATATAACAATAAATTTTTAGTAGATAGGTGCATTTTTTCAAAATTGCTTGTATCTAATTAACAATTATATAGTGCTAGCAAATTATGCTAGTTTATTTAATTTAGTGGGGTAAAGAGCCTTATTGAAATGCTTGGAGGTGAAGATCGAATGATAAGTTTCAAAGGATGTGGGTAATTTTCGATAATGGACAAGTCTTCACCGTTTAATCGAGCTTTTATTTTATCAGTATTTGAGAAAATAATTTTCGCTTTGGAAACGAACCCCTGGAGATTTATTTCGGTTCCAGGATATAATAGTTCAGTGTAAGTATCCAAGGTATCCTGCGCGATAAGCATACTTAGTTCACTGTCGGCATTTATAGAGAGGAAAAAAGGTGGTTCTGTGTTTAAAGATTTTTCAATAAACTTATCTTCGGTGTAATTGAGGATCAGTTCTTCCTCATCAATAATGATAATTTGGTTTTTATTAGCACTTTGGGATGAGCTTGTGCTAGGATTTTCATCGTCATTAGATATATTCTTAATTATCAATATTGAGAAAATAAATAAAATAGACAATAGGAAAACTTTTAAAATATCATTTCTCAGTTTTAGATTTGATTCTGATAGTAGGTTAAAGAAGCTAAAATTTTCATTTACCTTACTTTCATCTTTATCAATGTTTTTTATCGGCGATTTAGTTAGAGGCCTATTATTTCCAATAAATGAATCTAATTGTTCTAGTGCGCGGTCAGCGTCTCCTCCAATTTCAAGAGCATAAGCTCTTAAAAATAATCTAAGGTATGGAGTAGGCAAAATGTCAAAATCACCTTGCTCTATGGCATTAATGTATTTAATGTTAATTTTTGTTTTAGATTCCAAATCTTCTAAACTGATTTCTTTTGAAATCCTGAGATCTTTTAATTCTTTGTAAAACTGTGCCATTATTTCTAGCGAAAATTAATATTTTGCCCTGACATTCACCATATCTTCTTTTTTAAGGTTCGCAAATTAATGATATTTTCTATATAAAAATCATTTCATTAATTTCTTGAATTCAACTAAGTGTCTATAAAATTTTGATACTGGTAGTCCCATAACATTATAATAACACCCATTAATTTTTTTTATCCAAATCGAAAACCATTCCTGTATGCCATAACTGCCTGCCTTATCGAGTGTATTAAAATTATTTATATAATATTCAATTTTATTTGTGGGTATTTTTTGTACAAAAACTTCAGTCACTTCACTAAATGTTTTTACCACACTATTACCTTCATTCATTAGCGTGACCCCTGTAATAACTTTATGAGAATTTCCTGATAACGCTTCTAACATTAGTTTGCTTTCATCTAGATTTTTTGGTTTGCCAAAAATTTCGTTATTTAAAACAACAATTGTGTCTGCACCTATAATTATATCTTTAGGGTATTTATTAGATATTACTCTAGCCTTCTCTCTACTTATGGATATAGCGATTTCACCTAGGTCAATGTTTTGATTTATTTCTTCTTTAATTTTGCTCGGTGCAACTTTAAATTTAATTCCAATCATTCTTAAGATTTCAGCTCTCCGTGGAGATTTAGATGCTAAAATTATTTTATAACTATCATTCATATTGCTTATCTGTAAATAGCAATTTTTCCTATTTTTTGCGTTTTAGAACTATTGTTTTTAGCTATGATTTTGTACAAATAGACTCCATTCGATAATAATTTTCCATACTCATTTCTTCCATCCCATACTATTGAATTAAATCCTGGTTGATATGTTTTATTTTTCAATTTTCTTATTTTTTTTCCACCTAATGTATAAACGTTGATTGAAACCTCTGCTTCCGATGATAATTCGAAAGTAAACTTTGTATTATTTCTAAATGGATTAGGAAAGTTGTAAGCATTATACAATTGAAGGTCCTTGCTCTTAATGGAGATTAAGAAAATTTCTTGTTCAGATGGATTATTCGCATTATCCCATGCGGTTAGCGAAAAGTTCACATCCGTTAGGAAATAATTTTCTAAATCAATTCTTCCAGTTGTAATACTATTATTATCATACAAAAAGTCATCAGTAATATCAATTGACTCGTTGTTATCTAAATTTTTAATTATGATAGAGTGGCCGAGTTCTTTTGTTAAATTAATTCCTAGCGGATCTGTTATTTCTGCAATTATTGACTCTTGAATCTTTTTATGGTCGCCACTTCTAAAAATTCTTCCATTTGAGGATTTGAAGTTTATTATAGGCCCGTCAGAATCCATTGTTCCATCACCTCCAACTAAATAGATAGGATTTATTTCTGAAATATTTTCAACCCCATCTTTAATTAAATATACTAATATCTTTGAGGAATTATGTGAATAAGAAATATCTTGTGGTATTCTAATGTTTACAGAGCTGTTATTTTCTGAAAGATTAAAATTTCCTCGAAATAGAGTTGCTCCTGGTAGATCATAGGAAAGTGTCTGTATTGTAGATGCTATGTTATATGATCTAGTAACACTTCTTTTTGCATCTTTAATTAATATTACTCCGTTTGCGTTCTCAGTAGCTATGTCATTATTAAACATTACTTCTGCAATGGATAAGGTTTTTAATGTTTCTGCTTCAATAGTTATATCATTAATTATATTTTTAGCCATTGGAATTTTTAGTGCTGGATCCCCAAACAAATGAAAATATTCGCTTTCATTAGAACCATTCTTTATTGATTGAAGGCAGATACCTATTGGTAAGCGACTTACCTCATTTTCATAAAATAAATTTTCGAATATATCTTGAGTATAGCGCTCATTTCCTGTTACTGTAATAGGTCTACAAGTTGATATAACTGCTGAAGCTGCATCCATGGGGTATCTAATTAGTTCCTCCCCAAAAGACTCAGCTAAAGGGTCATCAAAATGTCCAAACGAGCATGTTCCAACAATCCACAATGGCATGCAGCCGTTGGTTTTGATGCTTTCTAAATCGCCTCTATTTAGATATAATAGTTTCTCTTGAGCTAGTTGAAAAGCTGAGCCATGACCGATATAATTTATGATAGCTGTACCATTCCTTATTGAATTAAAAAGAGCTTCAGTCGCAGCAGGCTTTGTCACACCATATGCTGAGGCATCACTAACCTCTGGGTATTCAAGCATGTATATTTTTTCAACATCAATAATTGATGGAATTATATCGGAGATAGTTTCTGAATTCAAGGTGTGACTTTTTCCTGTAGCTATCCCACCATGATTTGGTTCTGGTCTTGCGGGATCATCTGCTACTAGAGTTAATTTTTGTCTCCAAGGGCCAAGTGTGTTACTTGTCTCTATGAACATTATCTTTTCAATGAATGATTCAACTTGTGATACATTTTTCGCGGGAAATCTTCCAATGCTCAATTCAGGCAAGTTACCGTATATTGTTGTAAGTCTATCATCAGATGGATAGCTAATAAAAGACTGAACTTGGATTGTTGGGACAACGATTGCTGATAGTCCATTTATATTTCTGTAATCATAACCAGAATCACCCAATAATAATAAATGCATTGGTGACGGGGATATCCAGTTTTCTTGAGTCCACTGCACAAAAGTACGTATAGCCATCGGATCGATATTACCCCCAGAAAATTCTTGATAAATATCTTCAAGGCTAGCGTATATAGCAGGATTCCTTAAATCAATCAAAGGCGTAGCTGAATTACGAAATATATCTGGGCCAATGATTATGTAATCAGCTCTTGTGTTATAATTTCTTAAGTTTGAAAAATTATTTTGTTCTTCTTTAACAAATGAACTAATGGAGTCAATATTATTTTGGTTAAAAACAATGTATCTACCAGGTTTACTAACTGGAGTTTCAACTTCAATATATAATTGCTCTTTAATTGAAATTTGTTCTGGAGATTTAGAGTTGGAAATATCAAGAATACTTGAATTTTGCGGTATCTCATCATAAAAATTAAATCTCAAGCTAGTATTCTGTACTGGAGAAAAAAATTCGAGTTGTTTGCCGTTAAAAACAAGTTTTTTTCCATATTTCATTGTAAAAAAATCAATTAATGGAGAAGAATTATTATCAGAGCTAAGATTACTAATGAAGAAATTATTTCCTGTACTATTTAAATCTGTACCTGATATAGATCCAGCGATTGTTCTTAATCCATTTCCAGTCCAGGAAGATGTACTTCCGATTTTATTACCATTTATTGAGTTTGCATGTAACTCTACACTATGAAATGTGCTAGATGAGCCGCTCAATGAATACCCTCTCATCTTTAACTCGATGTAGCAATCTACTTCGTTTTTACCATTTGAGGTGGGTGTAGTTATAATTTGGGTACTGCCACTTTGAATTTGAGGACCATACCATCTTAGTCCGGAAAGGTCTGGATTAATTAGATCTACTTCATTGTGGTGGTAGCTTATGCCATAATCTAGAGAAATATCAATCTGGGATGGGTCTGAGGCAAATGGAATACGCTTACCTCTAATTGAATTATTTGTTGGTATGAAGATCCAATATTTACTAGAATTAAAATATAAATTTTGCGACCATTTGACTTCACCAACATCATAGTCAAAACCAGATGGACCTTGCCCATAAAAAATGATTTTATCATTTGGGTTAAAAACTCCATCATCCTCACCATCAATGATTATTGGTATTTCTACTAAGTTTTCCGGAATGGGTATGTTTGTTTCATATTGTCTAGCTCTTCCAAATTCATAAGATGAGAAAAGCATTAATGATCTTGGATCGATAGAACTTAGTTGATCGTAGCTATCATTTAGTTTATTAAATGATATTTTTTTAACACCATCATTATAAATGTCGAAACTAAGCCATTCACCTTGGCTCTGTAATGAAACAACTCTTTGACGAGATTCATTTTTATGAAACCAATTCTTTGAAGAACTCCAATTGATAATTTTTTTTGATAAAAGCATTTTTTCATTTGGATTTGCATTTCTGAAATTGTTTTGCGATTCTGGATAATTAATTTTTAAGATTATTTCTTCTGCAAAATTATTTTCATCAAAGGTTAGATTTAACTTTAGAGTGGCAACGTATAGGTTTTGATGTTTCTGAATATTAGTCCATTCAAAATAATTGTTACCTGTTTTTCTATACTTTAAGGCAGGTTTTATTTTTTTGATGGAAATAATTTCAGTTTTTGGATAATTTTTTTTTGGTAGTCCCAGGAAAATATAGTTAGAAGCTAAATCTGCTTCGGTTTTGATTGATTTAACTATTTTAATTGTTATGTATGAATCTGTTTCATTAACTATTTTTGTGATTGTTCTCCCTGTAATAATGTTTTCACACAAAACAATTATGAAAAGGGTGGTTCTAAAAATATTTAATAAAGGCACTCTAGTATACTAAGATGTTTGTTTATAAAAAGAAAAAAAGATTAATTTACTTATGCTTAAATCTAATGATTTTCGTCTTTTAATGTTCCAAAACAAACTTTGAAAATTAAAACTTATGTTTGACTTAAATATAATAGAGAAATTTTATTCCTCCTTTCCAGCAAAGGTTGACAATGCGAGGAATATTTTAGGAAGACCCTTAACTTATACTGAAAAGATTTTATTTGGGCATATTGATTCAGCATCTTCAATAAGCACTGCAGAGAGAGGTTCATCCTATAATGATTTTAACCCAGACAGGGTAGCTATGCAAGATGCTACTGCTCAAATGGCTTTATTACAGTTTATGATGGCTGGCAAAGATAAAGTTTCAGTGCCGTCGACAGTTCATTGTGACCACTTGATACAAGCTAAAGTTGGATCAGATATAGATTTAGCTAGAGCTAAAGATTCAAACTCTGAAGTTTATAATTTCTTGGAGTCAGTCTCCAAAAAATACGGAATTGGGTTTTGGAAGCCTGGCGCGGGTATAATACATCAAGTAGTTTTAGAAAACTATGCTTTTCCTGGTGGAATGATGATTGGTACTGATAGTCACACTGTGAATGCTGGAGGACTTGGAATGGTGGCAATAGGGGTTGGAGGAGCTGATGCCGTAGATGTTATGGTAGGTATGCCATGGGAACTAAAATTTCCTAAATTAATTGGCGTTAGGCTAACTGGCAAAATGAATGGTTGGGCATCAGCTAAAGATGTAATTTTAAAATTAGCTGGAATGTTGACTGTAAAAGGAGGCACAGGTTGCATAATTGAATATTTTGGTGAGGGCGCAAAGACTATTTCATGCACTGGAAAAGGGACTATTTGTAACATGGGAGCAGAAATAGGTGCAACAACATCAATTTTCCCATATGACATTAACATGTCTAAATATCTTAATGCTACACATAGGGAAGATCTAGCTGTTTTAGCAGATAACATTTTACCATATTTAGAAGCAGATTTAGAGGTTTATAAAAAACCTGAAAAATTTTATGATGATATAATTGAAATTGATCTTAGTTTGCTTGAGCCATATGTCAATGGACCTTTTACACCTGACTTAGCAACTCCAATTTCTGAACTAGGAGAAAAAGCTAGAAGTGAAAATTGGCCCCTCAAGTTAGATGTGGGATTAATAGGGTCTTGCACTAATTCTTCCTACGAGGACTTGTCAAGAGCAGCTTCAATTGCAAAGCAGGCAAGTGATAAAAAAATTACTGTTAAATCTGATTTTACTATCACCCCTGGATCGGAGCAGGTTCGATTTACCGTGGAAAGAGATGGAATCTTAGATGATTTTATCAAGATTGGTGGTACTGTATTAGCAAATGCTTGTGGTCCGTGCATTGGTCAATGGGATAGGGATGGAGCACATAAAAATGAAAAAAATTCAATAATCACTTCATTTAATCGCAATTTTGCAAAACGCGCTGATGGAAACCCAAATACCCATGGCTTTGTGGCTTCTCCTGAGATTGTAACTGCCATGTCTATAGCGGGAAGTCTCGAATTTAATCCATTAAAAGATAGTGTCGTCAATGAAAATGGTAAAAAGGTATTTTTAGATGAGCCTAAAGGCGTTGAATTACCTTTGCTAGGTTTTGCTGTTAAAGATAACGGATTTTTAGATCCATCTGATTTTGTTGCTGAAAATATTAAAATTGAAATTAACGAAGATTCGAAACGCCTTCAGCTTCTTAAGCCTTTTGTAAAGTGGGACGGCAAAAACTTTTTGGAAATGAAATTATTAATTAAAGCAAAGGGAAAATGTACTACGGACCACATATCTATGGCTGGCCCTTGGCTCTTTTATAGAGGCCATTTAGATAACATATCAAATAATCTTCTTACAGGTGCAACAAATTTCTTCAATGACCGAGTAAATTCAGTGAAAAATCAAATAACCCATAAATATGAAGAAGTTCCGTTAGTCGCAAGGAAATATAAATTATCTGGAATTAAATCAATAGTTGTTGGGGATGAAAATTATGGAGAGGGATCATCCAGAGAACATGCTGCTATGGAACCGAGACACCTTGGAGTGGCAGTAGTTTTAGTTAAATCATTTGCTAGAATTCATGAAACAAATTTAAAAAAACAAGGAATGCTGGCTTTAACTTTTAAAGATAAGAATGATTATGATAAAATAAGAGAAGACGATACTTTTAATCTAATCGATTTGGATCAATTCAGTGTTGGGCGTGAACTAAAATTAGAACTGATTCATAGTGATAATTCATCTGAAAGCATTATATGTAGTCATACTTTTAATAAAACCCAAATTGAGTGGTTTAAAGCTGGATCTGCTTTAAACCTGATTCGCTCATCTCAATAGTTTCACTTTTTAAAAAGGAATTATAAATGAAGGTTATTGTTTCAGACCCTATATCAGATGATGGTTTAAATATATTTTATGAGAATAACATCGAGGTAATTGATGCCACTAAATCTATCATCAATGAAAACTACGAACATGTGCCAACAGCTAACGCATGGGTAATTAGAAGTGGTACTACACTCGATGCAAGTATAATTAGTAAGGCTGATAATTTAGTTGTTATTGGAAGAGCAGGCGTTGGTATTGATAATATAGATATTTCTGCTGCCACCAGAAAGGGTGTTGTTGTAATGAACACTCCTGATGCCAATACAATTAGCGCAGCTGAACATACGATGGCATTATTATTATCATTATCTAGAAATGTTAGTTATGGACACCGATCAATTTTAAACGGAAATTGGGATCGGCATAAATTTATTGGATCTGAGTTGAGAACTAAAACTCTTGGAATAATTGGATTGGGTAAAATTGGAAGAGAAGTGATGCATAGGGCATTAAGTTTTAATATGAAGATATTGGGTTTTGATCCATTTATTAAAAAAGATATGGTAAGGTCAGATGAAGTAGAATTATGTGATTTGAATTATTTAGTAGAGAACTCAGATTTTATCACTATACACATACCATTAACGGAGGATACAAAAAATCTTTTTGATCACAGAATGTTAAGTAGAATGAAAAAAGAATCTAGAATTATTAATGTTGCTAGAGGCGGTATAATCAATGAATTTGATCTAGCAAAAGCACTTCATGATGGTAAAATTGGAGGAGCAGCTTTGGATGTTTTCGAGAATGAGCCCATAGAACCAACTAATCCACTACTAAATGCTCCGAATTTAATTTTAACGCCACATCTTGGTGGTTCAACAAAGGAAGCAAAAGCTGGGGTAAGCACAGCGATTTGTAATCAAATAAAAAATTATTTAATTAATGAATATCTTGAAAACGCTGTTAATTTTCCTATGCAAGACTCCTCAGATCTCAAAGGTATTTCATCATTCCTTAACCTTGCTGATAATTTAGGTCTCATTCACCGCAATATTGCGGAGGGACCAATAAGGAGTGTTGAAATTAATTGCTATGGCACATTAGATCAAATTAAGCCGATATCATTGTCTTTTTTAAGGAGTCTTTTGCAAAATAGAGTTCCTGAAAGAGTTAATTTTATTAATGCTGAAACTATTGCTAAAGAACTTGGAATTGAGTTAGCTATTAATTATTCGACATCAGATTCAAATTACTCTAATTTAATTTCCGCAAGAGTTGTTGCAAAAAATAATATTATATTTGAAGGCAGTGTTTTTAATGATGATCTTCCCAGGCTAGTAAATCTTATGGGTTATGAGATGGAAGTTAATCTAAAGGGTACATTGCTTTTTATTCAAAATGATGATGTTCCAGGTGTTGTTGGTAAAGTTGGTACTATTCTTGGTGAAAATAAAATAAACATAGGGGCTTACTTATTGAGCCAACATTCTAAAGAAAAGCTAGCATTTGCAGTTATAAGACTTGACAGTCCTGTACAAGATGAATTAATTAGTAAACTTCAAAATGTAGATGAACTAAAATTTGTAAATCAAATTCAAATAAATTCATAATTAATTTATTGAATAAAATATTTTTCTTTATTTTTTGTATTTTTTAATTTTTAATAAATGTTTAAGGAAAAAAAATGAATAAGCTTTGGGATGACTTGAAAGATAACATGAAAGAATGGGGTGTGTCTGCTGTTGAAAAAGCTGAAGAAATAAGCAGAGTAGCTGTTGCAAAGGGGGAAGAGTTTACTAAAATTTCAAAATTGAAATTTGATATTCTTCAGCTGCAAAAAGATAAAAATAAAGTATGTGAAAAATTAGGGGAATTAGTTTTTAAGAAAACTAATGAAAGTAATATTTCAAATTTCACAGGCAATGTTGAATATTTTGGGCTAATTGAAAAAATAAATAAATATTCAATTGAAATTTCTGAAAAAGAGGAAGAAATTGTTTTTATTAAAAAGGAATACGGTATAGAAGATAGCGATATAGAAAAGAATCTTGAATCTTCCAATTTAATTTCCATTGAAGAGGAAGAATAAAATAAAAGTTTGTTTAGTAGTAATTATTTTATGTAATATACGCGAATTTCGATTAAATGTTAAAATATAAAACTCACTAGATGTCTTGGAATAAAAAATATATACTCCACTCTGAATCAGAAGAAACAGTAAATCAGCTTCATTTCTCTAATGCTCAAATACTTGGATTGATCAGTGTTTCGTTGATTGTGTTATGCTCGTTTTTATTAATAGGCGCAGACTACGTTAGCAAAACTCTCTATGATAAAAGATTGAGAGAGTTTAAAGCTAATTATAATGCTGTAACTGGTAATATCGATGATATTCAAAATAGATTGAGAGAGCTTGATGATCAAATCCTAAATATCGAAGAAAAAGACAAAGCAGTCCGAGCTTATGCAGGTATGCCTGAGGTTGATATTGATATTAAAAAGCTCGGAGTAGGAGGTGTTGATTTTAGAGATACCAAAATTTTAAATAATTTAGCGCCTGCTGTAAGTAAAGAAATCTCAGAATTACAACTAGATATTGAAAAGCTATCTAGGCAGGTTAATTTTGAACTAGCTAGCTACGAGACAATTTATGATAAAGTAAAAAGTGATATAGACCGAATTAGGCATATACCATCTATTAGACCAGTTGCTGGAGGATATTTAAACTCTAGTTTTGGTTATCGTCAGGATCCTATTGATGCTGTGCGCAGGTTTCATCAAGGTCAAGATTTCTCTGTCCCAACTGGTACGCCAATATTTGCTCCTGCAGATGGTGTAGTAAAAAGGGCTTACTACATTGGAGGCTTTGGTAATCATATAAAATTAGAACATGCCTCAGGTTACTCTACTACTTTTGCTCATCTTTCTGAGATATTTGTTCGACATGGGCAAAAAGTAAAAAGAGGTGATGTAATTGGAGAAACAGGAAATACTGGCAGATCCACAGCGCCCCACCTTCACTATGAAGTGCATTATAGAGGGACCCCAAAGAACCCTGCTGATTTCTTTTTTACCCAGGCTAGAAATTAAAATCTAACTAGTAATTTAATTTTTGAAAAAAAGATATCATATTCAGACATATGGTTGTCAAATGAACGTGTCGGATAGTGAACTAGTCGAAACACTTTTAATTGAGCAAGGTTATCAAAAAGTAGACCATCCAGATAAGTCCGATATTTTATTTGTAAATACTTGTTCAATTAGGGAGCATGCCGAGGATAAAGTACATTCATTGCTAGGCAGGTATAATTTATTAAAGCGCAACAAGCCATCCATGATCATAGGAGTTTTAGGTTGCATGGCTCAAAGTTTAAAGGATGACATTTTAGAAAATAAGCCCTATATAGACATAGTTTTAGGTCCAGACTCATACAGACGGCTTCCAGAAATATTGAAGCGTCATCAAAAAGATGAAGATAGTTTAGTAGATACTCAATTATCTAGGTATGAGGTTTACGACGATTTGTTTCCAAATCGTAAATACGGAGTCAACGCATGGGTAACAATTATGCGAGGTTGTGATAAATTTTGCACTTTTTGTATTGTTCCTTTTACTCGAGGTAGAGAACGTAGTAGGAGCGTTGATGGAATTGTAAGGGAAGTTAAAAAAGCAGTTAGTAATGGATTTAGTGAAATAACACTTCTTGGTCAAAATGTTAATTCATATAATTACAAAGGAGAGAAGTTTCCAGAATTACTTAATACAGTAGCAAAAGTAAATGGTGTTAAAAGGATCAGATATACATCTCCCCATCCTCAAGATATAAATGAGGACTTATTGAAAATTATGGCAATGCATGATAATATATGTAATTATATTCATTTGCCTCTTCAAGCAGGTTCAAATAGAATTTTAAAAAGGATGAACAGGACATACACTAAGGAAAATTTTATTAAGCTAACGGAAAAAATAAGGTCTTTTCTTCCGGGTGTTGGAATAAGTACGGATATAATAGTAGGTTTTCCTGGGGAGACTGATAGTGAATTCAAGGAGACTTTAGAAGTTATGAGGGAAGTTAAATTTGATTCTGCATTTACCTTTAAATATTCGCCAAGGAAAGGTACAAAGGCTATTGAATACGATGATCAATTAACAGAGCTTGAAAAACAAAATAGATTAACTAAAATAATTGAATTACAAAAATCTAATACAGAATTAAGAAATCAATCTTATTTGAATAAAGTGGTTAAAGTGTTGATTGAAAAAAGGAGTAAAAGAAATGAAAATAAATGGGCTGGAAGAACAGAATCCAACAAATGGGTGATTTTTGATAGATTAGATTTTAATATAAATGACATCGTCCCTGTTTTGATTACGAATACTAAAGGTATAACTTTATATGGTGAAATATCAAAAAAAGTAAAGGCGGCTTAATGCATTTAATCAAAATTTTTTTACTAATAGTATTCAACTTAATTATAATAGTTTTTATGACTCAGAATTCAAATGAAAAAGTTGATATTTTTTTCTTTAATTATAGTTTAAGTGGCGCTTATTTAAATGTTGTTTTGTTATTTATTTTACTTTTTGGTGTTTTAGCAGGGTTTTTAGCATCGGTTTTTATAATCATCGCTAATAAATCCCAAATTAAAAGCTTGCAAAATAAAAACACAACACTTGCAGATGAGTTAAATGATTTAAGAAATGTTGCTATAGACGAAAGTATTTATGATAATGTTGAAGAAGAGGATTATTGATATTGGAATCAATTTATATCATTGTTCTAATTACAGTCACATTAATTGTTTCAATTTTAATCTTTTATCATTTAAAAAAACCCTCAAATAAAAAAAGAACAGATACTATTTACATGGAGGCATTAAATGCTATGCTTCTTTCTGACAAGAGGAAAGCAATACACCTTTTAAGTAAATTAGTAAAAAGTGATTCTGAGCACGTGAATGCATACTTGCAGTTAGGAAACTTACTGAGATATGAAGATACGGATAGGTCTATAAAAATTCATCAAATGCTTACAGTTAGACAAAATTTGGATAAAGAGACAAAAGTTGAAATTTTTAAATCGTTAGCTCTTGATTACAAAAAAATTAATGATTTATCAAAATCTAAAATTGAAGCTGAAAAGATTCTTGAGCTTGATAAAACTAATTTATGGGCAAATATATTTTTATTATCATTATCAGAAGAAACTGAGGATTGGGAATATGCTGAAAAAAAAGCAAGGGATTTAAAAAAAAATAAAGAGTTCGTTGGTGAAATAAATTTATCAAACTTCACTTTACAAAAAGGTGTAATATGTTTAGAACAAAGTAATTTGTCTGAAGCTGAAGAACTTTTTAGAAAAGCAATTAGTGAATCACCTGAATTTGGGATGCCATATAAATATTTGGGAGATATTAAATATGTTAAAAGGGATTTAGTTAAAGCAATTGAATACTGGGAAAAATATATGGAATTATCACCTGAGCAGTCCCATCTAGTTTTTGATAGTATTGAAACTGCTCTTTTTGATTTAGGAAGGTATAGTGAAGTAGAGAAATTCTACAGAAAAGTGCTGCAAAATAATTCAAAAGATTTGAACGCTGGACTAAGACTTGCAAATGTATTAAATGAAAAAGGTGAAAATAAAGCTGCTATAAATCTCATAGACTCTTTCATTATAGAAGATGACCCTTCTGTGCTTGTTATGTTAATGAAATTAAAATTGTCATTATCCACTAAAACTCCTGCTGAATTAGGGCATTTCATTGACAAAATTTTAAAAATTGTAAAAAAATCAAATGAATAAATTTATTTTTATTTTATCTGTTTTTTCTATTTTATCATCTCAAAATATTGATTTGTATTTTTCTCTCATAAAGGAGGGTGAAATAGATGGGGTTAAAGAAAATTTACCTGAATTATTATCAAAATACCCCAATGAACCTGGTGTTCTTTTCTTGAAAGCTTTATTGACTGAAAATGGAGAATCTGCTATAAACCAGTATGAGTATATTTTGAAAAATTTTCCTAAATCAACATACGCTCCTGAATCTGCTATGAAAATTGGAGAATATTTTTATGCTAAAGGGCTGTATACTCAGGCTGCTATTCTGTTAAAAAACATACCAGTAAAATATCCAAGATACCCTAAAATGCAGAGACTTACTGATTTAATGATTAATAGCTTTTATGCGATTGGAGAGGCTGATTCTGCGAAATACTATGCTTTAATTATAAAGAGCATGTTTCCAGCGATAGAAGCAAACATCAAAAATAATGATAAGAAATTATCTCAAGTGTTTAGTTTTAGTAAAAAAACCGAAAATATGGGACCTTATGTAGTCCAAATTGGAGCATTTAGTAGTAAAGAAAATGCAAAAAGGCTGAAATTACAAGTCAGTCAGCTAGGTCATGATGTTTCTATTAATAAAGTAGATTCTAATGGTAAAACATTTTATGCTGTAAGAGTAAATAGGTATAAATCAAAAAAAACTGCAGAGGAAATAGGAAAAGATATTAAATCTAAATTGGGAGTAAACTATAGGGTGCTTTATAGGCCTTCTTAAGATATTTTTAGCAAATTACAAATTTTAGGGTGTCTAAAAAAAAATGAAAGTTCATTTAAAAGAAAATATTTTAGTAACTGGATGTGCTGGGTTTATAGGAATGCATCTCAGTAAAGCTTTGTTAGATCTAGGTCATAATGTAATTGGAGTAGATAATTTAAATCATTATTATGATGTTAGATTAAAAAATGATAGGATAATGATTCTAGAGAAATATAATAATTTTAATTTTACTAAAACAGATATTTCAAATAAAGAGGCCATAGAAAATATTTTTAAGAGTAACTCTATTGATAAAGTTGTAAACCTTGCAGCTCAAGCAGGAGTAAGGTATAGTTTAAAAACCCCAAATTCTTATATAGAATCAAACATTTTAGGCTTTATGAATATTTTAGAATGTTGTAGGCACTACAATATAAAAGGTTTGATATATGCATCTAGCTCTTCAGTATATGGAGGCAATACGAAGATACCCTTTTCTGAAGACGATAATGTTGATTCGCCTATATCAATCTATGCTGCATCAAAAAAAGCAAATGAACTCATGGCCTATTCGTACAATCATTTATTTGGTCTTAGATCTACTGGTTTACGATTTTTTACAGTTTATGGGCCGTGGGGCAGACCAGATATGGCTATGTTCATTTTCACTAAAAAAATATTTGAGGATAGCCCTTTACAGTTATTTAATAGGGGAAAGATGAAAAGAGATTTCACATATATTGACGACATAATAAATGGATTAATATTTTCTATTGAAAAAAATTATAATTGTGAAGTATTTAACCTCGGCAATAATAAATCTGAGGATTTAATGGATGTAGTATCAATAATTGAAAATAAAATTGGAAAAAAAGCAAAAATTAAATTTGAACCAATACAGCCCGGCGATGTTAAACAAACATATGCAGACATTGATAAGTCCAAAGAAATGTTAGAGTATTTTCCAAAGACTAATATTAGAGATGGCATACATTCTTTTATCGATTGGTATGAAGAATACTTTACAAAAGTCAAGTTTTAAATTGGGCAAAAATTATAAATTATGTGTCATTGGAGCTGGGCGATGGGGTCTAAATCACATAAAGACTTTGGACAAGTTAAATGCGCTAGGTGGTATAGTTGATAATAATTCGTCGGTAATAAATAATTTAAAAATGCTTTACCATGACTGCTTGTTTTTTAGTGATCTGAATGATTCATTTGAAGCTAATTTTGACGGTTATATTGTTTCAGCTCCTGCTAAAGAGCATTATAAAATAGCAATGCAAATTATTAATAAAGGCAAGCCTGTTTTAGTTGAAAAACCTATTACTTTAAAACTTTCTGAGGCAATCAAACTAAATGCTTTAGCTAAACTTAAAAAAGTAAATTTAATGGTTGGGCATCTTTTATTATTTCACCCAGCATTCAAAAAAATTAAAGAGTTAATTGATGGAGGCTCTATTGGAAAGTTACAGTACATTTATAGTAATAGGCTAAATCTTGGAAGTTTTAGAACTGATGAAAACGTGTTTTGGAGCTTCGCACCCCATGACATTGCCCTTTTTAACCATTTTTTCAATTCTTTACCTACAGAATTAAGTTCTAATGGAATTGATATACTCCAAAAAGGAATTCATGATACAACAATTTCATCCTTTAAATATTCGCAGAACAGGATGGGACATATATTTGTAAGTTGGTTACATCCATTTAAGGAACACAGATTTGTTATTATCGGCTCAGAGGGAATGATTCATTATGAAGATGGAGGTTTAAAAAAATCATTAATACTTTATGATAAGACAGTTGATTTAAATGGTGAAGTGCCTAAATCAGTTGATCTAGGAAAATCTTTTGAGATAAACTATAAGGACGCGATGCCTTTAACTGAGGAATTGAAATATTTCATTTCTAAAATTGATGGTGGTACTATAGATATTGCTGATGGCGATAGTGCAGTGGACGTTATGAAGGTTTTGGAAAATGCTAGTGAAAGGTTAAATAGCTAATAAAAAAAATGCAAAATACAAAAAGATATTTTGTGCATCCTTCTAGTTATGTTGACAATAATGTAAAGATAGGTGCTAAAGCAAAAATTTGGCATTTTTCTCACATACAATCTGGAGCATCAATTGGTAAAAGAACAACAATTGGACAAAATGTTAATGTTGGTAACAATGTTAAGATAGGAAATAATGTAAAAATTCAAAATAATGTTTCAGTTTATGAGGGAGTAGAACTAGAAGACTTTGTATTTTGCGGACCTTCGATAGTATTCACTAATGTGAAGACACCAAGGTCAGAATTTCCGCAACGTGGCACAGAATATTATAGTAAAACTATAGTAAAAAAATCAGCAACCATTGGTGCTAATTCTACTATTATTTGTGGAAATACTATAGGTAGATATTCTATCATTGGAGCAGGAAGTGTTGTTACAAAAGATGTTCCTGATTTTGCATTGCTTATTGGAAATCCTGGAAGAATTATTGGGTGGGTAAATAAAAAGGGTACTAGGTTGACATTTAAAAAAAATGGAATTAGTAATTGTGGCTCTTATAGACTGCACAATGATTTAGTATTAGAAATAAAAAAATAAATACTCAAACTATTATTGGGAATGATTGAATAGCTGGTGCTTTCCACGGTCTTCAAAACCGCTGTCATGGATTTATTCGTGAGCTGGGTTCGATTCCCAGGCATTCCCGCAAATATTTTTATATATTATTAAAAAACACAATAATCTATAATAATTGCTAATTTATTTATAAAAATATGAAAATATGTTTTTTTTGTTTATTAATTATTTAATATGTAAAATACAACCAACTAGTTTTTAAAAAAATTAATCCGAGGTTTATTACAGATGTATATCTTTATTGATATTAAAAAATTTATATTTTATTTATTCCTGTGTTCATTTTGTTTTTGTCAGATTGGTTTACCATTTAATTTTGGTAACATGAGAGATAAAGACTTAGATTCAAAAAAAGTTAACGAGTTGCTAAAAGAATTTTCCTCTCAAAAGCAAGATACAATTTTAAATAAATCTTCAAAAATTATTGGGCCCTTAAAAATAAAAAAAATACCTACAAATGAATCTGATATCAAACAGGCAGTTGAACAAGTTTTAGATAATAAAAACATAAAGAATGATGTAACAGTTAATCAGTTAAAAAATTTAAAAAATAATTCAAAGCCAGATGAATCTAATGAATCAACTGAAAATGATTTACTAATTAATAAAGATGCTCTAGATGAAATAAAAAAGCAAACTTCTGATCAGCTTATGCAAGACATTAATGATATAAAAGAAAAAGAAAATTTTTTTGGATACAGTATCTTTTCTAATGTTGATATTTCACAATTCTTTGATCCTTATGAGCCAATAGATCCCAATTATATTATAGGTCCTGGCGATGAGATTATTTTAATGCTTTGGGGTGAAACTGAATTATTTAATTCATATTACATCTCCAAGGAGGGATTTATATTCATTCCTAATATCGGCCAAGTATTTGTTAATGGTTTGACTTTAGAAAAACTTGAGAAAAAACTGTTTAAACTATTAAAAAAAGCCTATAGTAGTCTTGATCCATCCTCTGGTAGTGCTAAATCTTTTTTTGACTTAAGTTTAGGATCTTCAACTATTAGGCCTATTCAAGTTACTTTGCTTGGTGAAGTTGAGAGTGCTGGAGTAAAAAACTTAAAATCTTCCATTAGTTTCTTTAATTCATTACTTTACTTTGGTGGTCCAAAAACATCTGGGTCTCTTCGAAATGTAAAGCTCATTCGTGATGACAAAGAAATAATCTCCATCGATTTATATGACTATATACTTACGGGCAAAAAAGGGAAAGATGTTCGTTTGCAAAGAAATGATGTTATATTTTTTCCTCAAAAAAATAAATCTGTTTTTATAAGCGGTGAAATTAACAGGCCAAAAATGCATTTTGAACTGAAAGATAATGAGGGTCTCAAAGATTTGATTAGTATCGCTGGAGGGATCAAGCCTAGAACTTACCTTAAAAGAGTTCAAATACTACGAAGATTAACTCCTGAAAAAAGACTTGAGGTCGGTTATAATACTACCTTGTTAGATATTGATATAACGAATCTGTTTGATTCTGATATAAAAATCGACCTTTATGATGGTGATGAAATTAATTTTTTTAGTGTTGATGATATTATCAAAAACTATGTGAATATTTCAGGTCCTGTTAGAATGCCAGGAAGATATAGTATCGGTGATAAATTATCACTTAAAGAATTGCTAAAAGCTGCTGGAATTAAAGATAATGTTTATACTGAAAGAATTGACATTTTTAGAAAAAACCAAGATTTAACTGAATCTTTAATAACTTTAAATTTATCAAAAATATTAGAAAGTAAAACTGCCTCTGATATTGAACTACTAGATTCAGATAATATCATTCTTTATGATAAAAGGGATATGATGGATAGGCAAACTGTTAGCATAGATGGTTTTGTCACATCTCCCGGAGAAAAAAAACTTAGATTTGGAATGAATGTCTCAGACTTATTATTCTTAGGTGGTGGTTTTGAAAAAAAAAGTCGCAAGGAGAAAACATATTTCCAAAGAGCAGAATTTATCACTTTTAAAAATGATGGCTTTTCAAAAAAAATAATTCCATTTAGGCTGGACTCTGCCTTAAGTGGCGATGATTTTTCAAAAAGAGTTTTAAAAAATAAAGACAGAATCCGAATCTATTCTAAAGATGAGGTAGAGGGTTTGATCGAAAACTCCGTAGAAATAACAGGTTTTGTGAAAAAACCTGGACGATACGCTCTTTTTGATGATAATATGACAATCCATGATTTATTGTTTAGTGCTGGTGGGATTGATGATACTTTGCATTTATCTAGAATGTATTCAAAAAGAGCAGATATTATTAGGTATGATAATAATTATGTAGGTACTCAAATTATTAGATTTAATTTAAATGAAGTCTTGAATGATAAAAATTCTGCTGAAAATTTTAAATTGAGAAATAAAGATAAAATTATAGTTTATTCTAAAGAAATGTTTAATGATCAAAAAACAGTCTCTATCGATGGAATTGTTAAAAACCCAGGATCTTTTCAACTTTCTGATAATACGAATCTAAAAGATTTGATTCTTCAGGCTGGTGGAGTTACGGAGAATGTATACAGGTTCAGAGCAGATATTGCTCGAATTAATCCTAAGTCAAACAATGAGAATAAATATGCTGAAATTATAACTGTTGATTTGAATAATGATTTAACAATTTTTGATAATTTTGGTGGCTTTCAAAAAATAATCAAAGAGGATGATTTTAGGCTTAAAAATTATGATGTTGTTACCTTGCGTCCTGATCCTAATTTTTCACTTCAAAAGAAAGTTACCATTAATGGAGAGGTTTATTATCCTGGTAATTATGTAATTACTGGCCCTAACGAAAGGGTATCTGATATTATAAACAGAGCGGGAGGATTAAAGCCTGGTGGGTATGCCCATGCATCAAGTTTAACTAGAAATGGGCAAATAATTAATTTGTCATTTGATAAAATAATTAAGTTCCCTAGATCAAAGTTTAATTTTGAAATTATGCCAGAGGATATTTTAACAATTGGCAAAAAATCAAAATTGGTTATTGTTAATGGAGAAGTTAATTCACCAGGTAATTATCAATATATAAAAGGTTATAAATTTAAAGATTATATAAAATTAGCAGGGGGGTTTACTAGAAAAGCTTCTAAATACTACAGTTATGTTAGGTATCCTGACGGTACTTCAAAAAAAGTTGATCTTTTAGCAAGTTCAATAAAAGTCAAAGATGGTAGTACTATCATAGTTGGTAGAAAAGAAGAACTTCAGATTGAGTTCACGGAATTTTTAAATAATTTAACGAGTGTGGTAGCTCAAGTAACTCAAACAATGCTTATTATTGTTGCTTTGCAAAATAGTCTATGACTTTTAATAAATTGAAAAAAAAAATGGAGGAAGAATTTGGTACCTCCAAGCTATCTGACATAGCAAAAGAATTAAATGTCTCCCCTCAGGTAGTTAGCAATTGGAAGGCGCGTAATCAAGTTCCTTACAAATATGTTCGCCAATTAAGAAAAAAAATTAGTAGAAAAGGTTCTAAACAATTTGGTGCTTCTGATTCTGGATTTATTAATCTTGCGAGTGAAGATCAATCAAGAATAGTACGTTCTTTTGATGAAAAGCCATTTGAGCTTTTTGAAGAACTATTTTTCAAGCTTTATAATTTAATTATCGAAAATGCTTCATTAGTGTTTGGATTGCCATTTATTATGCTGATTTGGGCGATTATAAGTTTAAAATTCTTCGTTAGCCCTACCTATATATCTGAAGCTAAAATTTTACCCATTAGCAGTGAATCATCTGTTTCAGGTGTAATGGGATTAGCTTCAGAATTTGGTTTAAATCTCGGAGCTAGTGAAACTACAGGCCTATCAGAGTCTAAGATGGTTCCGTATTTAATCAGAAGTAGAAGAATGGCAAGGAATTTATTGGATAATAAATTTTCAACTGATGTGATGGGGGAAAATAAAAAGTTAATTGCCATTATTTTTTCCGATTCAATTACGCAAAAATTTTCTGAAAATAAAATAAGCAAAGCAATTAATAAATTGTCTAGAATGATTAAAATTAAGGGAGGTGATTTTGGGGATCCTCTTATTAGCCTTTCTATTAAAAGTTCCGAACCTAAGTTATCTGCTCAAATTTGTGACTCATTAATTTGGAATTTAGGGAAGCTTATGAACGAATATAAGCTCAAAAGAATAGTGGAGAAAAAGTCATTCATAGAAACTAGATTATTAGAGGTTAATCTCAAACTAAAAAAAGCTGAGGATGATCTACGAGATTTTAGGAGCCAAAATAGATCTATTTATTCCTCTCCTGCACTAATGCTAGAGCAGTCTAGGTTAGTAAGGGACCTTGAAATGTACACTCAGTTACATTTAACTTTGGTAACTCAGTCAGAAATGATAAAAATTGAGGAGATTGGCAAAACAGATATGTTGCAAGTTTTAGATCCTCCTGAGGTGCCCATTAAAAGAACTAGTCCTGTGGTAAACACATATATATTGGTTAGAGTAATTACTGGATTATTAATTAGCTTTTTTATTCTTTTTATGAAAGGCTGGATTGTAAAAAATAAGCAAAAAATTTTAAAACCATTGATGAAGATAACTAATTAAAATATTTTTTCATTATGTTATTATTCAGTTAATAATTTGCAATTATTTAGAAAAACTTAATTATGTTTTTATTTTAGATTTTTTAATTATAATTTTTTATGTTTTAGAATAAAGAATATAATTAAGTTTAATGCTTAAGAATTCACACATACACAACCAAACAATTAAAATAAATAGGAGATAGTCCATGTATAGAAATAACTTGTTGTACATTTCTTCATTGTTAATGCTTTTTAACTTTTCTTTAATTGCGCAGGATGATTTTTCTGATGATATAGATGCAGAAAATAATTTTACGCTCAATGGTACGGTTATTGATGGTTCAACCGGCAAACCTATAGCTGGAGCAAATGTCATTGTAGATGACAGTGAAGCTGGAGCAGCCGCTGATGAAGATGGGAAATTTTCAATCGAAAATATCACAACAGGTGCAAGCGTTACAGCCTCAGCGATTGGTTACGAAACACTAACGCTATTTGCAGATAGTGAAGAATTAAATTTTGAACTTAGTTCTGTAGCCGTTGAAATGAGCGCTTTAGAAGTTCTAGCTTCTAGAGCATCTGAAAAAACAGCAGTAGCATACACTGATGTGACAAAGGAAGAAATAGCTCTGAGATTAGGTTCTCAGGATATTCCGTTAGCTATGAATTTAGTCCCTAACGTTTATGCGACTAATCAAGGCGGTGGTGCTGGTGACGCTAGGATTAATGTTCGTGGTTTTAACCAAAGAAACGTAGCTGTAATGATTAACGGCATCCCTGTTAATGATATGGAAAATGGATGGGTTTTTTGGTCAAACTGGGATGGTGTTGCTGATGTCACTAGCTCAATACAGATGCAAAAAGGATTAAGTGCGCAAAATTTAGCTACTCCATCTATTGGAGGAAGTATGAACATTGTTACAGATGCTGCTGCTCTTGAACGTGGCGGATCATTTAAGCAAGAAGTTGGAGCTTGGGGCTTTTTAAAATCAACCCTAAGCTACAATACTGGCCTAATGCTTGATGATAAGCTGGCCTTAAGTACAGCTATCGTACGAAAGACAGGGGAAGGCTACTATACGGGTACTTGGACTGACGCTTGGGCTTATTTTTTTGGTGCTTCGTATAATCTAAATGAGCAACATAGATTTCAGTTTTATGCCTTAGGCGCTCCACAAAGACACGGTCAGAATCTTTACAGGTTAAATATTGCTGCTCTTGATAGAAAATTTGCTGAAAGTTTAACTGATTATGATGCGGATGTAACTGAAGTTGAAGAGTGCGGGAGAGATTGTAGCGGTACTGGAAGTTCAGTTAGCGATGAAGCTGCAGGATTATTAGGTGATCAACAGTGGGAAATGTATACAGAATACACTGGTAAAAGGCATGAAGATAATTTGATTAATGAAAGAGAAAACTTTTTTCACAAACCACAAGTTGCACTAAATCATTACTTCAATATAAATGACAAAGCTAATCTTATCAGCTCCGTTTACTGGTCTGGTGGCATGGGTGGTGGAACTGGTACATATGGAAGTATGGAATGGGATTACAGCAACTATCAAAGGGTTGTTAATTACGATGCTACAATTACTGAAAATGATAGTCTTGGTGCAAGTTCTGGAATCCTTCGAAATAGTAATAACAGACAAACTACTGTTGGTTTGCTATCAAAGCTAAATTATGATGTTTCCTCAGATTTGAAAGCTCAAGTAGGTGTTGATTACAGGTCTGCTAGAATCTATCATGTAAAAACTATAAGAGATTTACTTGGAGGTGACTACTACATGACTTCTGATAGTGAATTTGATGTAGATAATGGTCAAGGTGGGCTTGGTGATCCTATAGATTACAATTTTACTAATTATGTTAATTGGCTGGGTTTATTTGGCCAAGTAGAATATTCAGCAAATGCTTTAAAAACTTACGCAATGGCTGGAGCAACTACAGTTAAGTATACTCACTGGAACCATTTCAAAGATGCATCTAACTATGATTACAGTTATGTTGAAGCTAAAGACGCGTCTGATTTAGATTTTGTAGAAGGGTTAGGAGATGCTACTGGCGGACATGCAAATGATTTATACATTGAGGCTGATCCAATAACTACATTTCAGGTTAAAGGTGGAGTATTGTACGAACTTGGAAATGCTCTAAGTTTCTTAAATGCTATTCCTGTTGTTGGTAAAGTATACGATGATGCTGATGTTTGGTTTAATTTTGGACTAATAGATAAGGCACCTATATTTGATCAAGTAATACAAGACTGGGATGCTAAAATGTCTACTGATCCTAGCAACGAAAAGTTCGTAGCCTTTGAATTTGGTTTAAATGCAAGATCGAATGATGGTACACTAGCTGGAAAACTTAATGTTTACAACACCTCCTGGAATGATCGTATAGCAACTAGAACAGTCGAGAACGAAGACGGTGATCAAGATATAGTTTATTTAACTGGTATTAATCAAGTCCATACTGGAATTGAAACTGAGTTCGCTGCTCAGATAAATGATATGTTTAGAGTTGACTTAGGATTAGCATTTGGCAATTGGAGATATATAGATGATGCGTCAGGAACATATAGAGATAGTGATGGATCTGACCAAGCCTATTCATATTCTCTTAAAGATCTTAAAGTTGGTGATGCACCACAGGGAAGTTTTAATTTTGGTTTGACTGCTTATCCAGTTGAAGGTTTAACTGCTCAACTATCATATAGGAGATATGAATTGTTTTACTCTGATTGGTCTCCAACCTCTAGAGAATTTTCAGATGGAGAAGCAGCAGATAGACAGCAGTCTTGGAAAGTTCCAGGTTATGGTATTTTTGATTTAAATGCTTCCTATGACTTGCCTTTTGAATTGGCTGGCACGAAAGCTACTGTAGTTCTTAATGTGAGGAATTTACTTGACGAAGTATATGTACAAGATGCTACGGATAATAGTAGGTATAATGCATATCCATTTAGAGTCAACACTCACTCGGCAAACTCTGCTGAAGTATATCTCGGAATGCCAACAACATACAATTTAGGTTTGAAAGTTAATTTTTAGAATCTTAGAAAATATAGTAATAACAAGAACCCCAGATATTTTTACATCTGGGGTTCTTTTTTTATAAAGTTCTTAAATCTTTTTACTTTTTAAAAAAAAATCAACTTCTTTTAGAATATTTTTAGATTATTTTAAAATAAGGTTTTAGTTATTGAAAACAATATTATTTTGAAATGAAACTAAACACCGGGAATTAAAAAATTATGAAAACAAAAATTATAGCTGAAATAGGTATTAACCATAATGGTGATATTAATTTAGCAAAAAAGTTGATCGATGTTGCATGTGTTGCTGGCTGTGATTTTGTAAAATTTCAAAAACGTAACCCTGAAGTATGCGTTCCTGAAAAACAAAAGGGTATTGAAAAAAATACTCCTTGGGGGAAAATGACGTATCTTGAATATAAATTTAAAACCGAATTCGGTGAAGATGAATATGACCAAATAGATGCATATTGTACTGAGAAAAATATTAAATGGTTTTCAAGTGTATGGGATTTAGACTCTGTCGATTTTATGACTAAGTATACTGAATACTCTAAAGTTCCATCAGCATTATTGATCAATGATGAATTGCTAAAATATACAAGAAAAAAAAATAAATTTTTTATGCTCTCCACTGGGATGAGTGAACAAAAACAAATTGAGAGGGCTATTCAAATCGGGAATCCTGATTTAATATTTCATACGAATTCTACTTATCCCTCTTCAGTCGATGAATTAAACCTTCTATACATTAAGACTTTGACTAAAATGTATCCAAATAAATTTATTGGGTACAGTGGTCATGAGTTTGGTTTAGTTCCAACATTTACTGCTGTTGCTATGGGAGCAACTTACATTGAGAGACATATTACTTTGGATAGAACAATGTGGGGTTCTGATCAGTTTTGTTCAATAGAGCCCGGTGGATTATTAAAATTAGTTAAAGGTATTAGAGACATCGAAAAATCTCTTGGTAATGGAGGTCCAAGGAAAATTATTGGTGGTGAAATTACAAAGCTCAAATCTTTAAGGGGTGGAAGCTGAAGATTTGTTCAATTATATTAGCTCGCGGTGGAAGTAAAGAAATTCCGAAAAAAAATATTATAAACGTAAAAGGAAAGCCTCTTATATGGTACACGATTACGGCATCAAAAGAAAGTAAGGTTGATGAAACCTGGCTAAGCACAGATGATAAAGAAATAAAATCTATTGCAGAGAATATAGGTGCAAAGGTAATAGATAGACCTATCTCAATATCAAGAGACAATTCTAAAAGTGAAGAGGCTTTGGTTCATTTTGCAGAAAATGTAGATTTTGATATACTTGTTTTCATTCAACCAACATCGCCACTTCTAAGGAGTGAAGATATTGATGGTGGCTTAAATATTTTAAAAGATTATGATTCTGTTTTCAGTGCATATACTTAGCATTGGATACCATCATGGACTGAAAATATTATTCCTAATTCATGGGATATTAATAATAGGCCAATGAGACAAAATATGGAAAAAACATATATTGAGAATGGTGCTTTTTATATAACCACAAAAAAATTATTGATTAAAAACAAAAATAGATATAGCGGCAAGATAGGAATGTATTTGATGCCTTTTATTAGAAGTATTCAAATAGATTCACATGAAGACTTAGAATTAGTTAGAAAGATAATTAATATATTATGATTATATATGTTGATATTGATGAAACAATATGCGTCAATAATTCCGAAAGAGATTATTCAAAGGCGACTCCAATTGTAGAAAATATCAAAAAAATCAATTCGTTATATGACAAAGGGCATTATATATTTTTTTGGTCGGCTAGGGGTAGTGGTACAGGAATTAATCACTATGAGCTTACTAAAAGTCAGTTTAAAGAGTGGGGTGTTAAGTATCACGGATTATCTCTTGGTGAAAAACCTATTTTTGATGTTTTAATTGACGATAAGGTGATAAATATAAAAGACTTAGTAAGCAATAAAAACATTGAAGAGCAAATTTAATTTTTATCTTAAACAATCTTTAGTATATAATTATCTACAAAGCTTTTTATCGAAATTAATATCGTTTTCAGCTTCAATAATACTAGCAAGAATTTTATTTGTCGAAGATTTTGGTTACATTTTAATTGCTTATACGATATCAAGTGCTATAGATGTATTTTCAAATGTTGGTTTAACATCATATTATTATCAAAAGAGTTTAATAAATGAATCAGATGAAGAAAAAATTCTAGCTACTACATATTTTCTTACATCAATATTATTTTTTATTGTCTTTTGTTTGAAAATATTATTATCTCTATATATTAAGTACAAGCATAACGATATTATAGGAGATATATTATTGATTCAATCCTTTTGTATTATTTTTACTATCCCAAATAGCATACATACAATAAGAATGCAAAAAAAAATAAAATTCAAAGAGTTATCATATGCAAATTTTTTAAAAGAATTTTTCACCTCATGTACCAAGTGTTTGCTAGCTTTGACAGGTCTAGGTCCTATCTCTGTTGCCTATGGCGAATTGATTGGAAGATTAACAAAATCCATTTTTTTCACACTTTATGACGAAAATCTTCCTACTATAAGAAAGATAGACAAAAGCAAGATACCAATTATTATATATTTTGGGAAGCATGGATTTTTATCTGGGTTTTTTAGTTTTTTAAACTTGCAAATGGATAAAATGTTTTTTTCGTATATGTATAGTCCTTTTCAATTGGGTGTTTATAATTTTGGATTACAAAATGGCGGTATTATAAATCAGTTTTTTTTAGCACCTCAAAGAAAACTTTTAAGCTCTTATTTGATAATTGTTAAAGATGATTTAAAAAAATTTAATAAGAAGCTTATATCAATATCTAGATTATCTACCTTCATAGTTCTTTTCTTTTCATTCATTCTTTATTTAAATGCTGAGATTTTCATCAAATTAATATTTGGAGATAAGTGGATACATTCTTTATCATTTTTAAAACTTTTTATTCTTTCCGGAGCTGTTTCTTCATTTTTCTTTTCTTCGAATTCTTTGTTACAAGTTTTTGGATATCCCCAGATTATTTCAAAAATAAAGATAATTAAATTACCAGTTTTTATAACTATTTTGTCAATTTCCTACTTTTTAAAATTAGAAATTTATGATACAGCAGTTTTGTTTGTAGCTGTAAATTTATTGATGAGTTTTTTTCAACAGATAATATCGTTTAAAAAAATTAAAATTCCTATTTTTGGCTACTATAAGAACTTAACACCCATAGTCTTAAATTATATGTTTGGGTTATTTATTTGCCTTTTAATTGGTAAATTTATGAATGGAAGTTTTAGCTTTATATATCAAACTATTGGCTTTTGTTTTGCGTATTTAATTTTTGGTATTGTTTATTTAAAGGCTGTCTTAGTTAACGACTACAACATAATTAAAAATAAGGAAAGATGATATTTTATGAGTTTAGATGGTAAAAACATTCTTGTTACTGGTGGCACTGGATCATTTGGGTCTAAATTTATCTCCTCTTTAATAGAAAATTATAATCCAGGAAAGGTAATTGTTTATAGTAGAGATGAATTAAAACAATTTGAAATGCAACAATCATTTCCAGATAATGGCAATTATCCAATCCGTTACTTTATTGGCGATGTTAGAGATCTCTCGAGATTAAAAATGGCAATGAAAAATGTAAATGTCGTAATTCATGCTGCTGCATTAAAACAAGTTCCCGCTACTGAGTATAATCCCTTTGAAGCTGTAAAAACTAACATTTTGGGTGCACAAAATGTGATTGATGCTGCATTAAAAAATAATGTTGAAAGAGTTTTAGCTTTAAGCACAGATAAAGCAGCAGCGCCTATTAATCTTTATGGTGCAACAAAATTAGCTTCTGATAAGCTATTTGTCTCCGCAAACTCTTATTCTGGCGAGAGCGACATTAAATTTTCTGTGGTCAGATATGGTAATGTGCTTGGTAGTAGAGGATCAGTCATTCCTTTTTTTCAAAATAAAGCCAAGGGCGATATTATACCCATAACTGATAGTAGGATGACTCGCTTTAGTATTACCTTATCTGAGGGAGTAGATTTTGTTATCAATTGTTTAAAAAGAATGGTAGGGGGAGAAATTTTCATTCCTAAGATTCCTAGCTATAAAATAATGGATATAAAAAATGCTATTGCACCGAATTTAGACACAGAAATAGTTGGTATTAGGCCAGGCGAAAAACTACATGAAGAAATGATAACGCAGTCTGACTCTATGAATACAATAGATTGTGGAAATTATTTTGTAATCTTACCATCTACATTATTTTTAACAAAAGAAAAATATGACAATGAAAATGGTATTCTTTCCAAACAATGTGAATATGGATTTAGCTATAATAGTAAAAATAATAAAAACTTTTTGTCCATTGACGAGATAAAAACTCTGATAAAGGAAAATTCTTAAAAGTGAGCTTTTCGCAGAAAAAAATAATCTGTTCTTTTTAAAGAGTCTATTGATAAATTATATAAAAATTTTAAATACAACATAACTAATATTTTTTGAGAGTTTAATGATTTCTTATGGCAAACAATTAATTGATGATGATGATATTGATGCTGTTACTAGAGTTCTGAAAAGTGATTTTTTAACTCAAGGTCCAGTTGTTCAAAAGTTTGAGCATTCTCTCAAAGAATATTTTGAAGCTAAACATTGCTGTGTCGTATCCAATGGTACAGCTGCTTTGCATCTAGCCTCTAGGGCATTAGATTGGAAAAAGGGAGATATAATTTTAACTTCTCCAATAACATTTTTAGCATCAGCAAATTGCATAATTTATTCTGGTGCTACACCTGACTTTGTTGATATCAATTATTCTGACTATAATATCGATATTAATAGACTAGAAGAAAAGATATTAAAATATAGGAAAAATGGAAAAAATATTAAAGCCGTTGTAGCTGTTGACTATTCTGGATATCCTTGCGAGTGGAAAGAACTAAGATACTTAGCAAATAAATTTGAATTCCAATTAATTAATGATAACTGTCACTCGATGGGAGCTAAACTTAATAGCGATAAAGCTTATGCAGTAAAATTTGCCGATCTAGTTACCCAAAGTTATCACCCTGTAAAGAATTTTACTTCAGGAGAGGGTGGATCAGTTTTGACAAATAATTCTGAAATAGATGAAAAAATTAGATTGCTAAGATCTCATGGTATGATTAAAGGAAGTAAAGTTTCAGAAAAAAATAATTATCCATGGTATTATGAAATGCATCAAATTGGGTTTAATTATAGATTAACAGATATCCATTGTGCTTTAGGTATGAGCCAATTGTCTAAATTGGATAAATTTGTTAAAAAGCGACAAGAAATTGCAATGTGTTATAATAAATCTTTTAAAGAATATAATTATTTTAAAATTCCAAAAATAAATGAGATGGATAGCCATTCTTTTCATTTATATCCCTTTTTAATTGATTTTGATTATTTTGAAAAAAACAGAAAAGATTTTTTTGAATTTATGAAAAATCAAGGGATACTGCTTCAGGTTCATTATATACCATTGTATAAGCAGCCATATTATAAAGATAATTTTGGTTTTATAGATAGTGATTTTCCAAATAGTGAAAAATTTTATAGAAATGAAGTATCCTTGCCAATTCATCCTGGATTGTCAAGTTCTGATCAAGACAGAGTAATTGATTGTATCTTTAAATTTTTTAATGTTAAATAATAAGTTAGCACTTGGCACAGTTCAATTTGGTATGGACTATGGTATATCAAATTTTAATGGAATGACAACTCAGAGTGAATTTGAGCATATATTAGATTTTTGTGCCAGTAAGAATTTATATACTTTGGATACGGCTAAATCATATGGGGAAAGCGAAAATCGTATAGGTCAATATATTAAAAAAAATAAAGATAAACCTTGGGATATCATTACCAAGATAAAGGGTGATGTGCCTGCTAAAAAACAAATAGAGAATTCAATTAAAAAATTAAATTCAATACCTTCGGCAGTATTAGCACATGATGTTAAAGACTATTTAAATCCGAGTTTCAGGAAAGACCTTTTTTTTTTAAAACATGAATATTCAATTAAAAAAGTAGGTGTTTCTGTTTATGATTCTAATGATATTTTAAAAATATTAGACTACGATCATCCTGATCTTATCCAATTACCATTGAATGTTCTAGATACTAGAATATTAAAATCAGGGATTATAAATGAGTTATATTCAAAAAACATAGAGATCCATGTTAGATCAGTATTTTTGCAGGGGCTATTTTATTTACCAATGAAAATGATAAAATCAAAATTTAGTGATGTATATAAAACATTGAAAAAGTTAAATGAAATTTCAAAAAAAAATGATCTAAAAATTTCAGAGTTATCCTTACTATTTGTTTCATCATTAAGCCAAATATCAAAAGTAGTAGTGGGAGTAAACTCTCTTGATCAATTACAAACTCATTTTTTAACAATGGCAAAAAAACTAGATGAGAAGTTGATAGATGAGGTAATTGATATTAATTACGATAATGAAAATATACTAAATCCCAGATTATGGAAATAATTAATCTCGCAATTGTCCAAGCAAGAATGGGCTCTAAAAGACTTCCAGGAAAAGTATTAATGGAAATAGAGTCTAGACCTCTGATTGAAATACTACTTTCCAGATTAGCTCAGTCAAAAAGAATTGATAAAATAATACTTGCCACTACAAATAAAAAAGAGGACGATATTTTAAACGGTTTTGTAAAAAGTATAGGCTACGACACCTTTAGAGGTTCTAATGAGGATGTTTTAAATAGATTTTTCGAGGCATCAAAAATTTATAATCCAAAATCCATAATTAGAATTACAGGAGATTGCCCAATAATTGATTCTAAATTAATTGATGAATTAATTGATTTTTATTATACAAATAATTTTGATTATGCTACATTGGGTGATCCGCCGACATTCCCAGATGGTCTAGATGCTGAAATATTTTCAATTAAATCCTTAGCTACTTCTAATGATAAGGCTTCTAAAAAATTTGAGAGAGAGCATGTAACTCCTTTTATGCGAAGTTCAAAGTTGTTTAGAACTGGTAATTTGGAAAATAAAAAAGACCTTTCATCAAAGAGGTGGACTGTAGATGAGATCGAGGATTTTGAAGTGATTAAAAATATAGTATCTCATTTTCATCCGAAAATAGATTTTAGCTGGAAAGAGGTTTTATCATTAGAGAAAAGTCATCCTGAATTTTTTTTATTAAATGAAAGAATTAATCGAAATGAAGGAGAAAAAATGAATTCCGGACAAAAATTGTGGAAAAGAGCTAAGAAAATAATTCCGGGGGGTAATATGTTGCTTTCAAAAAGGTCAGAGATGTTCCTTCCTGGTTATTGGCCTTCATACTTTAGCAAAGCCGATGGATGTCATGTATGGGATTTAGATGGAAACAAGTTAATTGATATGTCTATAATGGGAATTGGAACAAATATCTTAGGTTATGGTAATAAAAAAGTTGATTCTGCTGTAAAGGAAGTAGTAAATAAAGGCAACATGTCTACATTAAACTGCCCTGAGGAAGTATATCTTTCTGAGAAACTAATTGATTTGCACCCATGGTCTGATATGGTTCGTTTAGCGCGATCTGGTGGCGAGGCTAATGCTATTGCAGTAAGAATAGCCAGAGCAGCTTCAGGTAAAGATAAAATTGCATTTTGTGGTTATCATGGCTGGCACGATTGGTATTTATCTACAAATCATAATAATGATGATAATCTTAATCAGCATTTATTGCCTGGCCTAGTACCTAATGGAGTACCAAAAATTTTAAAAAATACTGCGATTCCTTTTGGTTATAATAAAATTGATGAATTAAAAAGCATAATTAATAATCATAATGATATTGGAGTTATAAAAATGGAGGTTTCTAGATCTAAGGAGCCAGCTAAAAATTTTCTTGAGGAGGTAAGGAAAATAGCTACTAAAAATGGTATTGTGCTTATTTTTGATGAATGCACATCTGGTTTTAGAGAGACATATGGCGGATTACATAAGAAATTCGAAATTGAACCTGATATGGCCATGTTTGGGAAAGCGCTTGGTAATGGATATGCAATCACAGCTGTTATTGGCAAAAAAGAGATAATGGAAGCAGCTCAAGATACTTTTATTAGTAGTACATTTTGGACTGAAAGAATTGGTCCAACAGCTGCCATAAAAACTTTAGAGGAAATGTCAGAGAAAAATTCTTGGCAGTATATAACAGATCTTGGATTATATATTACTAAATGTTGGTCACAAATTGCCGCAAAAAATAATCTAGAGTTACAAATTGGCGGTCTTCCAGCTTTATGTAATTTCACTATTATTGATAAAGATTGGTTGAAATATAAAACATTAATTTCGCAGGAAATGTTAAAGCAAGGTTATCTAGCATCAAATTCAGTTTATGTATGTATGAAACACAATAAAAAAATAATTGATAGATATATTTATGAGTTAAATAAAATATTTTCTCTAATATCAAGGTGTAGAGATGGGCTCGATATTGACCAAATATTAGATGGTGATGTATGCCATTCCGGTTTTAAAAGGCTCAATTAATAAGACTTACTCCAACTAAGCTATGTCTAAAAAAAGAAAATTAATTAAAAATGAACTCGGATATTTCGAGTTTATTAAAAAACCTTCCGCAAATGAGTTAAATCTTTATTATAAAGATAAATACTATCAAAACGAAGTCGCCAATTATAAAAAAAAATACTCTCAGGAGGAATTGGATTATTTAAATATAAAAATTGATCAACAAAAATATTTAATAGAAAAGATGATTAATATAAAAAAAGGTAAAATGATTGATATTGGATGTGGAGAGGGTCATACGATGAAGAGATATTATGATTTGGGTTGGAATGTTAGAGGAGTAGATTTTAGCAAAACAGGTTTGGAACAAACTCATCTAAATATGTTGCAATTTGCTAGAATTGGAGATATAAATAAGATAATTGATCAAGAAATTAAGGAAAAAAATAAGTATGATTTTATAAATATGAAAAATGTCCTTGAACACGTTATTGATCCAATTGGAATACTAAAAAAATTAAAAATTATTTCTGCTAATAAAGGTTGTTTAGCAGTAACTGTACCAAATGATTTTTCAGATCTTCAAAACTTTCTTATTAGCGATGGTTGTGTTAATAGTCAATATTGGGTTTGTTATCCAGATCATCTAAATTATTTTAACTATAATAGTTTACAAAATATTGCTAGACATACTGATTGGAATTGTCAAACAATAATTGCTGATTTGCCAATAGATTGGAATCTTTTAAACCATAATTCAAATTACATCATTGATAAATCAAAAGGCTCTATTGCTCACCATTCTAGGATTAAATTAGAAAAAATTATACATAGTAAAAATGACATGGTAAATATAATTGATTTTTACTCAAGTTTAGCAAAAATTGGACAAGGTAGGGATTTGACTGCTTTTATGATAAAGAATTAATTCTTAAAAGTTATATGAAAAATCAAACAGTTCTCACACTTACTTTTGGAAAATCCGGGACATTCTTGATTAATAGAATAATTGAAGAAATTCAGAAACAAAATCTTGCTTTTAATAATTTCTATAGGCGATCAGGTATAAATCAATTAATTAAATGTTTTTGTAAAGATTACATTCATGGCGATTTTATGCATGAATGGCAACAAATCGAATATGTTAAAAATTGTTTTCAAATGGTTATACCTCATCCACAACATCAATTTTTTAATTTAGATATTAATTTTCTTCTAAAAAATACAAGCCTAATTACTTCGCATACAAATCCATCTATTTTTATGAACGATAATTCATATAATTTTGACTCAATTAAAAAAATTTATGTATATAGAGATATTAGAGATGTAATTGTTTCTTGGATGTATTTCACTATTAAGCCAGAATTATTACTTAGATGGCCAGAGTATAAACACAAAAATATAGATTCTTTGCTATCTGATTATGATCTGATAGCAAAACAAGTAGAAAAATGGGTTGAGCATTTAAATTCAGGTTTATCTTTTGAAGATAAAATCTTAATTATTAAGTTTGAAAACTTAGTCAAAAAAAAGTCAGTATATGTTGAAAAAATCAATAATTATTTAGGTACGAGCTCAGATATTCAACGAATCTTAAATGATACATCTAGGGAAACGATGCGGAAAGAGTCTGAAAGTCACATAAGAGATGCTAAAACAAAAAAAAGATGGCAAGATATTTTTAACACGAGACACAAAAATATAATTAAAGATATTGCTGGAAAGTTATTAATTCAACAAGGGTATACTAAAGATAATAATTGGTAGCATATTATTAATACTCCTACATAGTTTTTGATAAATTATATTTTGAATTATTTATATTATAAATGTTTGCCTCAAAAAGTAACTTGTTTTAAAGATTTTAAAATCGAGTCAGTTAAGCGTCAGGATATTGAGCAAATTAGATTATGGAGAAACAATCAAATTTCATTTTTAAGACAAAAAAGAGAAATAACAAAAGATGAACAAATTAATTATTTTAAAAAAGTTATATTTTCAAAATATAAACTGAATCAACCTTCTGAAATCTTATTATCCTTTAAAAAGAAAAATATATTAGTTGGTTATGGAGGCCTTGTACATATTAATTGGAGCAAGTTAAGTGCCGAGAGTTCTTTTTTACTTAACCACGAAATTGATGTTTCCAGTAGTAAATACAAATATTACATTGAGTCTTATTTTAAATTAATCTTCAAAATTGCATTTAAATTTTTACATATTAAAAAAATTACTTCTGAAACTTTTATTGATAGAAAAAAACATATAGATCATTTAGAGAATATTGGATTCGTAAGGCAAAAATCAAATAATATTGGTTCGGTTTTCCACATTTATAATAATTATGACTATTTCAAATAATTTCAAAATAGAATTTTTAAGTAAAGAAATTAAAGTAATTATCTTTGATTTTGATGACACGTTAGTTGATGGAGAATTATGGATTACTAAGAGATGGAAAAAAACAATTAATCATATCGAAAGCCAATATAAAATCAATCATTTTTCAGATGTATTTTGGGAAGTTTTTAATGAGCATGGACCTTTTTATAAATATCATGTAAATGATACATGTGAGATTTTAGATATAGAACAATATTTAGTCCCAATTATTGTAAAAAGATTTCACGAAACTAAAGTAGAGGAAAAATTATTTTTTGATGTTTTAGATTGTTTAAAAATATTGCAAAAAAAATATTTGCTTGGAATGATAACTAATGGCAACGAAAGTATTCAAATAGAAAGATTAGAAAAACTCAAAATAAAAAAATATTTTTCTGATATCATTTGTGCTTATAATTTTCCTAAACCTTCAAATAAACCATTTAAGAAATGTATTAAATTTTTTGGATTGGACCCAACTAATTTTCTCTACATTGGAGATGATTATGAAAAAGATTATTTACCTGCAAAAAAAAATGGTATGAATTCTGTATTAATTAAACGAACTGAAAACAGTTATTCTAATTTAAATGTTCCTTATATATGTGATTTAACAGAGTTATTTTCATATTAAAAAAATGAGCATTTACATTGATAAAGGAGTACTATTTGTTGGTGGCGGTATACTACAATCTTATGCAATCCTTATAGCTCGCAGTAAAGGAATTAAGATTTACCTCATAGATGGAAATCGAAATTGTTACTGCTCAAATCTTGCTGATGAATTTTTTAAAATTGATACGAAGGACCATCTAAAAGCTGCTGAACTAGCAATGAAATTAAAAGAAGATAATAAAATTAATGGAGTTTACACTCAAGGAACTGATGTTGCTTATACTGTTGCATATGCTGCTCAAAAGTCTGGTTTACCTCATCTTACTCCAAGTGCTGCATATTCAACTGAAAATAAAGCACTTATGAGGAAGATTTTATATCAGAATGGAATAGATAATACAAAATTTTTAGTTATTGAAAATGAGAAAGATTTAAGAGAAAGTAAGAATGAAATTGGTTTCCCATTGTACGTAAAGCCGGTAGATAATAGCGGATCTCGCGGAGTTTCTAGGGTTTTAAATCATTCAGATTTAGTTAAAGCTTATAAAAATGCAAAAAAAAACAATATTGTGCATTCTTCAGTAATTTTAGAGGAGGAGATTATTGGAAATGAATACAGTATTGATACTATAGTATATGATGGTATAGTTTTTAACGCAGGGATATCAGATAGAATCTTTAGAAAAAAAGAAAAATATGCTGTACAAGGTGGTTCAATAACTCCCTCATTACTGCCTTCTGAAAAGCAAAATGAGATGATTGAATTAATGTCAAAAATTGCTAAAGTATTTAAAATTAATAATTCTGCGCTTAAAGGTGATTTAATTATTGATGAAAATAATAAAGTTAGAGTAATTGAAATTGCTGCGCGAACATCTGGTGGTTTCGATTCTCAAGTAAGGAAACCTGCAAGTTTTGGGATTGATATCATATCATTCACATTGGATATTAGTCTTGGTTTAATTCCTCAAATGAGACAGCTTATACCTAGATGGATAAAATGGTCTAAAACAATTTCAATTTTTCCTCAACCTGGAATAATTAAAGAAATTATTGGTATAGATTGGCTTGAGCGAAATAAAGATATTATAGATTATAAAATACTTTCAAAAGTTGGCGATGCTCTTGAAAACTACACTGATTGCGCAACTAGAAAAAATTACGTGACTTTTAAAGCAGACACATTCACTAAATTAAAAGAGCTTGAAATAAAGATAAAAAATAAATTAAAAATAGTTACATTTTGAAAGGATTATTATGAAAATAAGCGCAGGGGTAAATGGATTTGGAAGGTTTGGTATACATCTTTTAAAGTATTGGTTAGATAGATCTGAGTCCTCCTACTTTGATATAAAATTTATTAATGATGATTCTTTAAAAATCGAAAAAATATTGGATATAATAAATAATGATGAGAAAGTGATTTTTAACAAATATAAAGTTCAAAGAATCAATGATATCATTAGGTTCCTATCTCCTAATGGCAATGTACATGAAATTATATATACTAATTACTCAAAGGACGATATTCCCTGGATTGGAGAACCAAGATTAGTTTTTGAGTGCTCAGGAAAAAACACTCAAAAAAAGGATTGTGCAAATTATATAACGAAAAATACCACTAACGTGATTATCTCTGCCACTAGCTGGGATGCTGATGACACTTTAATATTTGGATATAATCATAAAAGTTTTGAAGAAAATGCTAAGGTTATTTCCTATGGATCTTGCACAGTAAATGCTTATGTGCCATTGACAAATTTTCTAAATGATTCATTTGGGGTTTTAGATTCAGATGTAAATGTAATTCATAACATTCAAAAATATAGATTAGACGAAAACTACACTTTGAACAGAAAATTCTGCACATTAGAAAAATCAGCTTTAGGCTTTTTAGACTTTTTAAATGAAGAAAATTTTTTGGTCAATTATACTGTGATTCCTTATGATGGCGTATCAACTATTGATTACAGGTTTAGGTTGGAAAAGGATATAACCTTAGAACATATTGTAAATACTCTTGATAATGAAATCAATAAAGGTGTTTTAAGTGGTCTTTACAGTATGGATCAGGTTGATATTGGTCCCGAAGTATATAACTGTACTACTTTTTCATCAGTTTTCATCCGTGAACAAATAAGAGTTCTTAAAAACAATCTGTATATTTTCTCATATTTTGATAATGAAAATTCCACCAATAGATATTTTGATCTAGTCAATTATATTTCTAATAAAATAACCTAACTATAATATAATGAAAATAGACAGTTTATCTATTAATGTTTCATCAAAGCCTTTTATTATAGCTGAAATGTCGGGTAATCATAATCAATCTTTAGAACGAGCATTGGAAATTGTAGAAGCAGCCTCAAAAGCGGGTGTTGACGCAATCAAACTTCAAACATACACTCCAGATACTATAACTCTCAACATGCAGGACAAAGAATTTTTTATTAAAGATAGTGAAAATATTTGGAAAGGAAATTCACTTTATAATCTTTACAGTGAGGCATATACTCCCTGGGATTGGCATCAGCCGATAATGGAAAAGGCTAGAGATTTAAATTTAATCTGTTTTAGCTCTCCATTTGATGAAAGCGCTGTTGACTTTCTGGAAGATTTGAATGTTCCAGCATACAAAATTGCCTCCTTTGAGCTAAATCATTTACCATTAATAAAAAAAGTAGCATTGACTGGAAAACCTATAATTTTATCCACTGGTATGGCCTCACTAGTTGATATTAATGAGGCTTTAGATACAATTAAAAATTCTAGTGAATCAGACTTTGCTCTTCTTAAATGTACTAGTACCTATCCAGCATCATCGAAAAACAGCAATGTGAAAACTATACCTCATATGCGAGAGCTTTTTAACTGCGAAGTAGGGTTATCTGATCATACAATGGGTTGTGGTGCCTCTATTGCCTCCATAGCACATGGCGCTACTATCATTGAAAAACATTTTACACTTGATAGAAATGATGGTGGTGTTGATTCCTCGTTTTCGCTTGAGCCAGAAGAGATGAAAACTTTGGTTGTAGAGTCTGAAAGAGCATGGAAATCATTGGGTAGAATAAGCTATGGACCTACAAAGGATGAAAAAAATTCTTTGAAATATCGTAGGAGTATTTACATTTCCAAGGATATGAAAGCTGGGGAAAAGTTTGATGAGAGTAACATAAAGATTGTTCGACCAGGAAAAGGCATTTCTCCGAAATACTTTAATATAATTTTAGGTAGATGTGTATCAAAAAATATAACAAAAGGTACTGCTCTATCTTGGAGATTAATTAAATAAAAATATATTTAAAGAATTTCTCTAAACTTCCTTAAAAAAATAATTTCAAAATTATGCTCAATGAAAAAAAAAAGGTAGGTATTGTTTTAGATAATCCCTCCAGAGACTTGAATGGGGTGCTTTTAGTTGCTTATGAATTAGTTCAAAATCAGATAGATTGCTATATAATTCCTATGAATTTTGTAAATGCTGAAACATGGGTTTTAGATCTCGACTTCATAATTACTAATTACATCAGAAAGAATAACCATTCATTCATAAAGAAATTAATTAATTCTAAATTACCTTTTGGAGTCTTAGATACTGAGGGAGGTATTATTGAAATTAAATCATATTTAGATACCATTGGAGATAAGATTTTGTCATCTTCCGCATCATTATATTTTTGTTGGGGAAAAACTCAAGCAAAGCATTTAATTAATGAAGCTTATTATCATAAGGACTCATTAGTAATTACTGGTTCTCCAAGGTATGATTTTTATAACCAAACCTATTTACCCCTATTTTATTCTACATTACCTGCTTTTTTTAAAAATAATCCATATATTCTCGTTAATACTACATTTACTTTATGCAACCCAAAATTTAAAACTATATCAAGAGAAAAAGATATCTATATAAAAGATTTGGGATGGAGTCATGAATTATATAACACTAGATATCAATCACAAAAATTAGCTATGGATGGAATTATTAGCTTAGTACAAAAATTGTCAAAAATACATTCTGATTTAAATTTTGTTTTAAGACCTCATCCCTTTGAAAACATAGGTAGCTATAAGGATAAACTAAATAACATTGAAAATATTCATGTAATACATGAAGGATCTGTTGATAAATGGATTGCAAAATCAAAAGCTATCATTGCCTATAATTGTTCTACTTCATATGAAGCAGGTTTGTTAAATGTTCCAGCATTTTATCCAACCTATCTGGGTTCACCACCGAAAGTTAAACAGATATTAGATGCAAGTATTTTGTGCGCTAGCGAAAATGTTTTATTTAAGAATATTAATGACGTTTTAGAAAATAAATATGTATATCCTGAATCCTTAAAAGATAATATACAGAATATAAAAGAAAATTGGTTTTCAGGTAATGATGGTTTAGCTCACAAAAGAATTAGTGTGGCAATTTTGGAATCAATTCAAAATACAACAAAAGTTAAACTAAATAAAATTTTGAGAAGGATCAATTTGTATGAATTAGATTTATCTATCAAAAAAATGAATTTTCAGTTTATAAAGAAAATAATCAGATTAATATTAAATATTCCCTACGGTAAATCTATATTTGGTAATACTTTTTTGGAGAATAAATCTTTTGATAAATGGAATAAGTCTGATAAAGCGTTTAATAAAGATGAGGTAAATCAAATCATAAAATTAATACATCGAAAAAAGAAAAAAAATATGCCACATGTTGAAGAAGTGAGAAATAAATATACTGATATATACTACCCAAAAAAGTTGCTTTCAATTAAACTCACAAAGTAAATGAAAATAAAAATATTTAACAAAAATAAAAATTAAGATTAATTTGATAATTTTTATCCAAGTGTCCCATCCATTAAAATTTAAAATATGAAAAAACGAAAAATTATTTTATTGTTGAGTAGAGGTGAGACAGTTAGGAACTTCATTTATTCTGGAGTTATAGATTTAATTCAAAAAGATTTGGAAGTAATAATATATTCAGTTGTTAAAAAAGATTTTATACCAAAAAATATTAGAAAAAATGTGAGCCAATATCACAACCTAAAATTTTATAATGAAAAAAAAATCATTTTAATTTTGAGAAAAATCATTCATTGGGCCCATTTTAGAGAGCAATGGACATATACTGCGCAAAATCATTGGGCCATGCATAATTTTAGAGCTAGAACGCTTGCCGAAAAATGCAAGCACAGTATTATTAAAACATTTGCATGGCTATTTTCACAAAAATTAATTCTTTATTATTTAACATTATTTGAAAATTATATTACTTGGGTTTTAAGACCTGAAAATTCATTTGAAAAAGACTTTCTAAAAATTAATCCATCTTTGGTTTTCAATTGCTCTCATATACATGGTAAAGAGGCTGAATTTCCAGTATACATTGCTAAAAAATTAGGTTTTAAAACTGGAACATTTATTTTTTCATGGGACAATCTAACAACAAGGAGTAGAATTTTTCCTCCTTATGATTATTACTTTGTATGGCATAATAATATGAAGAAGCAATTATCTAAATTATATCCAAAAATTTCATCAAATAATATTTTTGTTACTGGAACTCCTCAATTTGACTTTCACTTTAATAAAAAATTTATCTTAGATAGAAATGAATTTTTCAAACGATATCATTTAAATTCCAACAGGCCTATTATTTTTTACACTACAGGAATAGCAGGGCATTTCCCTGAAGAGCATAAAATTTTAAATCAATTATTTAAGTATATCAATGAACTAGATGTCATTCCCAAGCCAGTTTTAGTCGTTAGACCATATGTAAAAGATACTAGCTCAGAGATGAATGAATTAAGACTTAATGCTAATAACAATATTAAATTTATTGATATGATTTGGGACAAGGATTCTCTTACTCCAATGGAAGAAGACCTAATTCTTTTTTGTAGTTTGTTAAAATATTGCTCTCTTGGCATTAATGCAGCATCCACAGTTAGCTTTGATTTGATGATATTTAAAAAAGGTGTAATCAACATCGGTTTTGATCCTCCGGGTTCAAAATTACCCGAACACCTTAAATGGGAAAGACATATTAAATTTGACCACTATAGCCCTGTTGCTAATAGTGGTTCTGTATTATTATCCCAATCAATGGATGATTTATTTAATAATATTTTAAAATTATTAGATAACCCGAACTTGTTATTATCCTCCCAAATAAAAATGATTGATAGTTTTTTTGGTGATAAATTAGATGGTAAATCTGCTGAACGAATGGCAAGTACGTTAATTTCCTGTACAGTCTGATAAAAATTAATATAGCACTTTAATATCAAATATTCATAAGATGTAGTAGTTTGAAGTTGATTATTCATTTGTGAGGATGGGGTTTCAAAATAAGGCAACAGACAGAATTTATTCCAAAACCCATTGTCAAGATAAGTGGAATGCCCATTTTTTGGCATATAATGAAAATTTATTCACATTATAATATTAATGAATGAATATTGTCATATGGGAGGTATATGATTGACTGAAAATAATTTCCCATTAAATAGAGTTTTTGAAGTTATAGTGTTTGAAAAATTAAATTAAAATTGAGACATATTTTTTCTGAAAAATATTAAAAAAAGTTTGCAGCAATTGAGTCCCATTAAAAAGATAATTTTATTCTGTTTTGTTCTTAGATTAATTGCTATCTCGTTTTCAAATTTACCTAAGCCTGATAGTGCTCAGGCTAGATGGTACAGAATTGCAATTAATTTTGCAGATGGTAATGGTTTTTCTTATTGCGAAAAAAATTATTTTCCTTTTTGTAGTGAGGACAATAATTCTACTGGTATTTGTTCACCAGTGCCAATAATTGTATACTCATTTTTTATAAAATATTTTCATAAATTTCATACAGAAGCCATTTATATATTTCAAATGGCTCTTGGTATTTTATCCATATATTATTTTTATTTATTGGGCGTCGGTTTTTATGATTCAAAAAATTTAGCTGCTTTTGGTGCTTTGGTTTGGGGAACGTATTTCCCGGCAATAAGTTTAGAAAGATATTTAATGGGTGAGCCTTTAGCTTGCTACTTATTAATTATTGGATTATACTATTTATTTCACGCCTATAAAGAAAATAAAATAATTAGTTGGGTAACCTCAGCTGTTTTAATTGGCTTAGCTGCTCTTTCAAGGTCTCCGCTTGTCTATTTTCCTTTTTTATTGTTTCCTGTTATTGTCATTCAATCTAGACACAATTATAAATTAATTTTAAATTATTCTATATTTTTATTTCTTTTCATTATTGTACTTTCTCCTTGGGCCTTCGAAAATAAAAAAAACTTTGGAGTTTATAAATTTGGTACAACATTGAATGGATACAATTTATATAGGTTTAATTATTTTATAAAATTTGATGATTATTATAATAGGCCATGGCAGTCAACAACTGAATTTTCTAATGAGTTCAATAATTTTTTGAAAACCAATGATTTTTTAATTGGAAATGAGAATGAACATGAAATGGATAAGAAATATTTGAATGAAGGATTAACACAAATAAAAAAATTTCCTTTGCGATATTTACACATATCTTTACATAGGTTTATAAATCTATTTTCAGATTATAAATTGACAGAAAATAGAAATGTTTTATGGCCAATTTTTGGTATCTACACATTCCTGCTTTTCATTTTATCAATTATTAGTCTCTACTATAACAAACTAAGTGCTTTAGATTGTATACTATATATCTTGGTTTTTTATTTCATTCTGGGACATAGTCTAGTTGCCTCATTATTTAGATATATTGTACCAATAGTGCCTTTTATCATTTTATTATCATTAAATTTAATTAAATATCTAAACAGAATAAAATCGATGCCTTATTTTCCGATAGAGGATATTAAAATTAAATGAAACCTAAAATTTTAATTATTTCTCACATATTGCCCCTGCCTGGAGACAGCGGCCAAAAAATGAGGGTAAAAAATACATTAAAATTTTTATTATCAGATTTTGATGTTACATATCTTTCTTTTTGCAAAAAAAATGAGAAACAAAAAAATATTAAATTGATTAAAAGGTTATCAAATAAACAAATTTTTCTTAACAGTATTTATAATAGTAATTTTATTGTGAAATTTATACTTAAAGTTTTTTCAATATTCTTTTCGATTTTGACTGGTTTAAAATCTAGTAATTTCATCATTGGAGAAATCGAGTTTTCTTGGCATAGATTAAAGAAAATTGTTAAAAATGGTGGCTATGACATAGTATTAGTAGAATATTTTTACGCTTATCGATTAGCAAAAAACATTAAGAGGCTCAAAATACCTGTGGCTTTAGATACTCATAATATTCTTTGGAAATCCTTTGAAAAACAACTTATTGATAAAGGTTATCTTTCAAGTATTCTTATTAAGATGATGGTGGACAGGTACAGGAAATATGAAGAATATGCTTGGAGTAGTTTTGATCATGTCATTGCAATAAATGAAAATGAAAAAGATTACATTCGATCAGTAGTTCCTTCATCAACAAATGTTTCATTAAGCGGCATGGGCGTAGATATGGTTAAATGGAACATAAATAATTCCCCTAAAAATAAAAGAAAATCTAAAAAGATATTTTATTATGGTTCATTAAATAGTACGCACAATCAGCGTGATGCTTTATTTGCTTATTTTGATATTTTCAAAAAAATAGAAGAACTGCATACAGATATTGAATTTTGGATTATAGGCAATAATCCTCCCAAAAACATAATTGATTTAGCTGAGAAAGAATCAAATGTATTTGTTACTGGATTTGTTGATAAAGTTGAGGATTTGATAAATAAAATGGATTTCGCAATTATACCTTGGTCAGGTAAGTATGGTTTTAGAAGTAGAATCATTGAGATAATGGCATCTGGAACTCCAGTATTAACTTCTTCTGATGCAATTGATGGTATGATGCTATGTGAAGGTGAAGGTATATTTTTATGCGATTCGATTGATGACTTTTTAGGCCTATCTTTAAAATTAATTGAGAATGATGATTTTCTGTTCACTAATTGTGAACTAGCAAGGGCACAGGCTTTAAAAAAGTGGGATATAAAAATTTCATATAGAGTATTAGCTAATGATTTGTTAAGATTAATTCAAAATTATAATGTCAAGACTGTATAAACAATTTTATTTCATTTTAATTAGATTGATTTATTTTATGTATTTCAAGAAAAGTATAAAAAATAAAATTCACTTATCTCGTTATAATTGGCAAAATTACATAGATAATCATGAACTAGTGAGTATAATTAAATCAGGACTGAATGAATCTATTGCAAGTGAATACATTTTAGGGAAAATAAATAGGGATGGGAAATTAATATCAAATCTTCCTTATTTCCCTAATTTTGATGTAATCGATGATATATCAACAAATAAAAAGGACATTAAGGTAAGCTTAGTAATTCGAAATGGAATGCTGACTATAAAAAAGGATTTTGGGAAAAATAGGAAGAGATATATAAACGAACTTTTAATTAATTCGTTGGTATTGTCAAAAATTAATGTTCCCGATCTATTATTTGTTGATGATAAAAATAATGTAATATACAAATCTGTAATAAGGGGAAGAACGATAAGGGATTTACTAGTTAAGCAAGGTGCTAAAATTTTATTAGAGCATACTGAAGATGATCCAGCATATAAATCACTCAGCAAGGAGCAAAAGATTTTTGGAGTTTGGGCAAAAGGTAAAAAAAATATTACTAAATCATTAAGCATAGAAACCATAGAAACTATAATATCTGAAGTTAGGCATATGCATAAGCTTGGTGTCTGTAAAATAAGTTTAACATATGGTAATATCATAATTGATGATTCTGGTATGCCATGGTTCCTTGATTTCGAAAATTCTATCTACTCTCCGAAGTTTCTAAAATTTTTTTTAAAAAAACATTTCTTTAATGATTTTCAAAAAATATCCTATCTTTATAAGTAATATAATTGAATATAAATAAAATAGCTTTTATCGTCGGTACTTTATCTAGAGGAGGCATAGAGAGACAGTTATATTATATGGCAGATAACCTAATTAAAATAGGTTATGATATTAATGTTTTATGTTTAACAGAAGATGAGTTTTGGGAAAGAAAATTAATTGATTTAGGTGTCAAAATACATCACATAGAAAATTATTCTTTCAAGTTTTTAAAACTAAATAAAATTTATAAAATTATAAAAGACCAAAAATATGACCTATTGTATAGCACCCATTTTTATACAAATATCGCAGCAGCCATAGTAGGAACTATATTAAAAATTCCTAGCGTAACATCTGTACGTAATGATTATTTCTTTGAAGAAAAAGGGCTTGGGAAAATAATGACTTTTTTTTCTTTAAGTTTTAGTTCTATTACAATTGCAAACTCAAGAGCTGCTATTATAAATGGTCAGAGAAGAATAAAAAATCATAATTGGAATCTCCTTTATAACTGTGTTGATACAAATAAATTTATTAGAAAAAAACAAAAAATAAATGAATCACTCGCCATTGAAAAAAATATTAAAATATTAATAGTCGCTAGATTAACCAAAGAAAAAAGGGTTGATTTTTTTTTAAAACTAATTCATGACTTAAAAAGAAAATTCGGTAATGAAAAAAAAATTATTTCATATATTGCAGGCAGTGGAAGAAAAAATGAAAATTTAATGCATGATTTAGTTCAAATGTCTAAGAACTTTAGTTTAGAAGATGAAATGATTTTTTTAGGCGATGTAAATGATATGCCTAAACTATATAACAATAGTGATATTTTAGTTCTTACTTCAGAACATGAAGGTTTACCAAATTGTATACTTGAAGCAATGGCATCGGGCTTGCCAGTAATAGCCAATAATGTTGGAGGAGTTAGTGAATTAATAATTAACAACGTAACTGGTTTCTTAATAGAGCCATTTGATAAAAATGACTTTTTAAATAAATTAAAATTATTGATAAATGATAAAAAATTAAGAAAAAGAATGGGTGCAAGTGGCAGAATTAGGGTTAAAAAGCATTTCTCAATTGAGAAAAATATTAAAAAGCTTACTTTAGTTTTTAAAAATTTACAAATAAGTTAACTTTATTTTTAAATGTTTACATCTACTCAAATAATATTATTTTTTGTTATAAATATATTTTTTGGTTCTCTTTTTTATAAAATTCCGATTTTATCAAATCTATTTGCAATACTGGTTGTTTTTTTAGGATCGGTTTACTCAATTTTTTCAAAAAAGAATATTGCTATTTATTGTTTGTTGTTCATAGCAACATATGGAATTGTATTGAAAGTGTTGCGGTCAGGAACATTTTATGAATTTGATAAGTATGCAGTTCTTGGTTTATCAGTTTTAATAGTGTTATTCAGCGCTAATAACATTTACAAGTCATCTAGAAAATATGGTTTTTTTTTCTTGTCTCTCATTCCTGGGATGATACTTGCCCAATTCGATTATGACAATTTATCGCTATATATGTCTGGCCCTTTAGCTCTGGCATTTTCAGCTATAATGTTTTCTGATACAAATATAAAATTAGATTTATCTAAATGCTTATTATCATTCCTCTCACCAATGATTATGTTATCATCTGTTTTAATAATTCATATGATTCTTAATGCAGGCAACATAAAATTTGGATATACAGCTGTTCAGGATAAGATTACTACAGGAGGTTTTGGACCAAACCAAGTATCAACTGTTTTAGGATTTGGTATGGTTTTAAGTATTATACTTTTTTTTCATTTCAAAGATTATTTAAGTAAAGCTATTTTTCTAGCCTTTTGGTTTGTTTTACTAATCCAAGCATCTCTTAGCTTTGGTAGAGGCGGTTTATATGGAGGAATAATTGGCTCTGCTATTATTTTTTTTTATAATTCTGATAAAATAAAAATTATTTCATTGAGTTTAATAACATTTATTTGTTATTCAATTTTTCTGTTTATTATATCAAATAATAGTTTTTTTGACAATGATCAAATAGAAGCTTTGACTTCACGTGTTACGCAACTTACTACTACAGGACGCATACAAATTATGATAGATGATTTAAAAGTATTCTTGGATAATCCACTAACTGGTGTCGGAGTGGGGCAATCTACTGAATATCATGTAAAAGATATTTTCGGAGGTTTAGTAGGCAGTCATACTTTCTTTACTAGATTGCTAGCTGAACATGGAATTCTTGGATTAATATGTTTATTTATCATGATGGAAACTGCTGTAAATAGCTTACTTGTTTATGGTTCTAATTTTAGAAAATCAATTATCTATAGTTTTATGTTTTATTCGTTATTTTCAATGATGCATAATGACTTAAGATTAGGAATCACAGTAGTAATATTTTCATTTTGTGAATACTTATATAGAAATAAGATTTGAAAATATTAATAATTACTAGTGAGTGGCCATCTGAGCAAAGGCCAAATGCAGTCCCATTTTTAGTTCGTGAAGTTGACCAAATAAAGAAAATGGGCATTCAAATGGAAGTCTTTTCTTTCAGAGGAAATAAACGGTTTAAAAATTATTTTGAATCACGAAAAAGATTAAAAAAAATTATCCAAAACAAAAAATTTGATATAATACATGTTCATTGGGGTTATAACGCAATTATATTATTGCCTACTAACATACCAATTGTTATTACATATAGGGGTGATGACCTCAATGGCATTTCATATATGGGTGGAGCTACGAATATTTTAAAAAGTTTTCTGGTGATTATAATTTCTAAGTTTGTATCTTTTTTTGCTTCTTCCATCATTCTTGTATCACAAAATTTTAAAGTTAAGTTAAATGAAAATACTCCAACATTTTTAATCCCAAGTGGCATTGATTTAGATCTGTTTAAACCTTTAGATAAAAAAATGTGCAGGTCTTTATTAAAATTAGATAAAAATAAAAAAATTATTTTGTTTGCTGGAAATAAAACAGATTTAGTTAAAAATTATTCACTTGCTGATAAAATAGTAAAAATTATTAAAAAAAGTTTAATTAACGTGGTAATGATATCTATTCCATTTAATACTGATAAAGAGCTAATCCCCTATTATATGAACAGTGCCGATTGTTTATTATTTACATCATTTCAAGAAGGTTCACCAAATGTTATTAAAGAGGCTCTAGCCTGTAATATTCCTATTGTTTCTGCAGATGTTGGAGATGTTAAAGATCGATTAGAAAATATTAAAGGTTGTATTGTATGTAATAGTTATAATGCTGATGAATTTGCTAGCTCTGTAAAAGAGATTTTAGATAAAGAATATAAAATTGATGGTAGGAGCAATGTGCTTTCGTTGGATTTAAAAAACACTGCTAAAGATATTATAAAGGTTTATAAAAATATCATCGATAATGATAAATAAAAATTTAAATACAAAAAATAAGCTAGGTAATTGTTTAAAATTGGGAGAAGTGGCTTTGAACAATTCAGAAAAATATTTGGTTTTAAAATTTAGTTCATAATTAAAAAAGATAAGATATAAAAGTAAAAGTAGAGAAATTTTAAAAATGTGCGGTATTTTTGGAATATATAATTTTAAAAATGATGAGGTGTCAGAAAATTTGATTAAATCTCATTTAGATACTCTAGAACATCGAGGCCCTGATGCTTATGGTACCTTTACAAATGAAAATGTCGGCCTTGGTCATACAAGATTATCAATAATTGATTTATCAACAAACGCTAATCAACCATTTATCACTCCAGATAAAAAATTTGCTTTGACATATAATGGAGAAGTTTATAATTACAAAGAATTAAAAAAAGAATTACAAAACATTTACAGATATAGTAGTAATTCAGACACAGAGGTAATTCTACAAGGTTTAGTTTCAGAAAATGAGAGGTTTATAAACAAACTTGAGGGAATGTTTGCTTTTGCCTTTTTCGATGTCGATAAAAACGAAATGCTATTAGCAAGAGATAGCTTTGGTATTAAACCTTTATATTATCATAAAAATGAGGATAGAATTATTTTTTCATCAGAGATCAAAGCATTATTGGTTAATGATAACATACATGCTGAAATTGATTACGATGCTTTAAAAGAAGTATTCCTATTGGGATATAGTTTGGATCCAAAAACATGTTTTAAAAATATATATAGACTTAAGCCAGGTCATATGATGAGAATTAATCAAAAAGGAGTAGAGATAGAAAAATTTTGGTCTATTGATGAATATATAAAAGATAATAATAATGATAATTGGAAAGAAGTTTTTGATGAAAGTATAAGAAGCCATTGTATATCTGACGTTTCAATAGGTAGTATGCTAAGTGGAGGGTTAGATTCAAATTTAATTCTAGAAAGTATGAGCAGTCAGGGTTTAATTGAACCCAGTTTCAAAGTATATAACGCTGGCTCAGATAGTTCAAATGGCAGACATACCCATCTTGAAAGAAATCTTTCTTTAAGATCCGCAAACTATTTTAATGTTAATTTTGTAAAAATTGATTCAAATAATAATAATAGAATGTCTTTTGAAGAATCTGTTAGGGTCACGGAGGAGCCTATATCTAATACCGCAAATTTTTTAATAGATAAAATATGTAAAAAGGCAAATTTATTAAACCAAAAAGTCCTTTTAAGTGGACATGGAGGAGATGAAATCTTTGCAGGTTATCGCAGGCATTTGATTGCTAAACACTTAGAATTATTAAGAAAATTTGGAATTGGTAAACTAATCATGATTTTCAACAAATTATATAACAATGATTTATTTCATCGTGTGGGTAATGCCGCTATAAATAATAATAAATTCCCACTTTTTAATCTATTATCTGTTGGTTCATTTTTTACGAAAGAAAAAAATTCGATTACAAATTGGATAAGTGATGATGATATTGAAAGAATATCTGAAAAATTATATTCAAATTTAAACTTTACAGATAGTCGTTCTTATTTAAAACAATCATTGATCCTAGATTTTTCTACATATCTTCCAATACAGAATCTAATGATGGTAGATAAATTCAGTATGAAAAACTCAATAGAATTAAGAGTACCATTTTTATACCGACCGCTTTTAAGAATTGGTCTAAATCAAAATGATAATCAATTAATAAGGCGCACTAGAACAAAAAATATGATAAGAGAGACCAGCAGAGGTGTGCTACCTAAATTTTTATTTAATAAACCTAAAATGGGTTTCGCTCCTTTGGAAAATGAATTAGTAAATAGTGATGAAGTAAAATCTATTTTGTTGAGCAAGACTATGGATGAAAGAGGTATTTTTTCTTCTAAGAAAATTGAAGATATATATTTTAAAAAAAATAATGTATTATCAGAA
>MDSV01037026.1_pt1 | contig 51401 bp, 47 predicted proteins | sample 810851 | NCBI WGS metagenome assembly MDSV01 (sample SAMN05326640, study PRJNA326480) | marine metagenome | isolation source: seawater | place: Atlantic Ocean: North East | collected 2012
AGTTCAAAAGATAATAATTTGAGTGAGATTGTTTTGAACCCATTAAAAACAAAAACAATTATGTTGAATTCTACCTTAGTCCCAGGACCTGGTGCACCTTCAATAGTTTTTAATATGCAAATCATTGGTAAAAATAATGGTATAGACTCCGTTGAGGTAGATTCTCTAGGTCAGTTTCTTAAAGACAACAGGGAGGATTCTAGAGCTTTGAATACGTTGTTTTCTGTAAATATTCCAGGAAATATTGGTCCTATTAGTAATACAATTGCGATTAATTTTAATTCTATTACCTATAAAGACATAATTTCGACTGATGAAAAATATTTTGATAATCCAAGGAGAGATGATTATTTATTCCAAAAGTCTGATACCAGAACAATTTCAGCAAATGTCTCTAGTCGTTTTTCAATTCCTCTTCGCACAGTAATATCATTTAATAAAACTCAAATTTTCATACCAAAGATGGATGAAAATCTTAATATTATCAAAGATGAAATCGGATGGACTTCTGGAGGAATAAGTGGAACCTACTCTTTGAAAAATAATTCAATAAGAATAAACTCTGGTCTAGACTATATGACAAATGGTAATACAGATGATTCTGTTCAGATTTTTGGATTTAAAATCGGAGCTGATTGGGACCTTTTAAGTAATTTAATATTTAGAATAAAAAGCAATATTCGCTTTAACAGAATTAAAGGGAATGAGGATGATGGTATAGACAATGATAACGATGGTAAGATTGATGGGAAAAGCGAAATTTGGTCAACAAGTAATTCGGGAACAGTAATTAGCTTAAAATATAGATTTTAATGGAAAAAATCAAAAATTACCTTTTTGAACATAGGGTTGATTTAGGACTAACGTTAGGGTCAATTGTACTTACTTGCATAATGCATTGGCTAGGTTTTTTTGATTTTTTGGAGCTTAAAACCTATGACTACAGATTTAATAACGTTCGTGGTCCATTAACGGGGTGGAGAGCATCTGACTCGACCATAATTGATTTTGGAACGGATGTTGTCCTTGTCGACGTTGATGATGAGACATGGAGAATTTTTTCTGAAGGTGATATTAGCTGGCCTTATCCTCGCGGTGATATATGGGCTAAAGTTATAGATAATTTATCCTTGGCTGGAGCAAAGGTAATTGCCTTTGATATCCAATTTGATTCACCTGATGCACGCTCAGAATTTCTTAGAGGAGTTAGCGATAATTGGCCTGCTGAATTAAGGCAATTCATTCCAGGTCATGGGGATGTTATTTTATCTGATGCTATAAGAAAAGCTCAATTGAATGGTACAAAAATTGTGATGAATACAAAAATGGTTCGTGAACCTTTGACTACGCCACCTCAATATATTGCTGAGCCAGTAAAGCTAATTATGGATGCAAATCCAAGTACAGGTTTGATAAATGATATAAAAGATATAGATAATTTTTCTAGAGAATATAGTGTGGCAGGATTTTTGGATATGGACACATTAAGAGAAAATCCTTACTTTACACTGGGAGTTAGTTGTGCAAAAGAATTTCTTGATATTTCAGATAGTGTAAAGTTAGAATGGAATAAAAATAAATTAACTTGGGACTTAGGGCCAATTAAAATTCCAGCACATGGGAAAACAAACAATTTTTTAGTTAATTATTATGGACCTCCATCAGGTTATAAACTTGCCAATACGGATTATCCACCTTGGAATACTTTTCCACGATTTTCTATGTATCAAGTGCTCGATACAAAAGAATATAATTTACCAGGAGAAAATGACATTGATTGGATGAGCCAGTTTATGCCTGGTGAAGTGCCAAGCTGGCTTATTGCAATGGATGATGAGCAAGAAAAACAAGAAATGATGGAGGTAATGGGGTTAGGAAAATATTTTGATAAAGCTAATTCTCCTTTTTACAATAAAATTGTAATTATTGGTGCATCTGTGGAAGTATTACATGATGTAAAGTCTACTCCATTTTATAATTATTTAGGTCAAACTCAAGATACTCCTGGAATGGAAACTCATGCAAATGCCATTCAAACAATCCTTCATAGTAATTATTTATCTGTTTTTGGGGGTAGAACTACTAGATTACTTATTGATGGCAGGTTTTATCCCATAGCGCATTTTTTTGTCATTTCGTTTTTATGTATTATAGCATACATTGTTTTTAGGAGATTAGATGTACACCCTATCTTTGCTGGAGGAATAATTATATTTGAAATAATTATTTATGTGGGAATTGCTATGGGCCTTTTTGCAAATGATATATGGTGGTTTTTAAAAACAACTATCATAAATCTGTCTCCGAGCTTTATCAAGGAATACTTTTATAATAGCCTACTTGTAAGCTTGCCAAACCCAGGGAGTACCTATGTAATGCCTATTGTTGCACCTTTGGCAGGAATCTTTCTTACATATGGTAGTAATGTAATATTTCAGTTTTTACATGAACAGAAAGATAAAAAATTTCTAAGGGAGACATTTGGAACATATATATCTCCAGATTTAATTGATAAAATGTATGAGGATAAACAAGCACCAAAACTTGGCGGAGTTCAAGATTATCATACTGCATTTTTTAGTGACATTCAAAATTTCTCGACTTTTTCAGAACAATTAGAGCCTGAGAAGATGGTTAAACTAATGAATGAGTACTTGACGGAAATGACAGATATTTTATTACTACATCAAGGTACACTTGATAAGTACATAGGGGATGCAATTGTTGCGTTTTATGGTGCACCTGCTCCTTTGATTGATCAAGAAAAAAAAGCATGTTCTACTGCATTAATGATGCATAATAAATTAGATGATCTTAGGAAAAAATGGATGAAAGAGGATGATTGGCCTGATATAGTGTATCAAATGCAGCATCGTATAGGGCTTAACTCTGGACAAATGGTAACAGGAAATATGGGCTCTGAAATGAGAATGAATTATACTATGATGGGAGATACAGTAAACCTTGCTGCAAGATTAGAACCTGCAGCAAAACAATACGGTGTTTACATATTAGTTGGTGAAAAAGTTTACGAGGCTTCAAATGACGAATTTGCATTTAGATTTCTTGATTTTTTAAGTGTTAAGGGTAAAAATATCCCAGTAAAAACTTATGAGTTAATTGAAAGAAAGGAATTAATTGATAAACGATCTATAGATCTAATTAATACATTTGAAAAAGGCTTAGATAATTATTTTAATCAAAAATGGGATAATGCCATTAAATTATTTAAAGAGTCTACTAATTTTGAAGATGATTTTCCTGGAAGGAATACAAATCCTTCAATAGTCTTCATAGATAGATGCAAATATTTTAAACAAAATCCTCCCGATTCAAATTGGGATGGTGTTTGGAGGATGATCAGTAAGTAAGGTACATATAGATTATTATAATGGAACGCAAAGGTCACATAATATGGATAGATGATGAAATTCATCATTTAAAACCTCATATCTTATTTTTAGAATCAAAAGGTTATAAAATCACTACAGCTACTAATGGCAGTGATGCTAATATTTTAAATCAAGAAAATAGATTTGATATTGCTCTATTAGATCAAAATATGCCAGGTATTGATGGAATAGATACTTTAAAAAAAATTAAATCTCATCGGCAAACGATGCCAGTAATAATGATAACCAAATCTGAAGATGAATGGTTGATGGATGAGGCGATATCACAGCAGATCAATCAATTTCTAATAAAGCCTGTTAGCCCTAATCAAATTTATATGGCCTGTAAGCAGATTCTTGAGAGAAATAAAATTATTGAAGACAAAACAACTTCAGAATATCTGCAAGATTTTCAGAGTATAAATCAAGATATAGATATAACAAATTCACTGGATGAATGGTGGCAATTATATTTAAGGTTAGTAGATTGGCAAATAAAATTTGATAGACAAATTGATTCAAGCCTAAATAATATTTTAATTGATCAAACCAACGAGTGTAATAAACAGTTTTCAAAATATATTGAAGATAACTATGAAAATTTAGTAAAAGATATTAAAAGCCCAATATTAAGCCCGAGTGTTTTTAAAAATCATGCTCAACCTAGTTTAGATAAGGGGAAAAAAGTTTGTTTTATAGTTGTTGACTGTATGCGCTGTGATCAGTTTTTATCAATTTATCCTTATTTAGAATCTTTATTTGAAGTAGAAATGTCTTATCATCTATCATTGCTTCCTTCAGCTACCTCTTTTTCACGAAATGCTATATTTTCAGGCTTATTTCCTGATGAGATGATAAAAAAATATCCAAAGCAAGAACAATCATTTTTAAATAATAAAAATGGTCTTAATAAGTATGAGAGAGAATATTTAAATGATCAAATCCAAAGACTTGGAAATGATGATAAAAAAGTTCATTATCATAAAATTTGGGCATTAAAAGAAGGAAAAAAGTTTAGTAAAAAAATCATTAATTATCTTGAAAAAGATGTACTAGCATTGGTAATTAACTTTGTTGATATGTTAGCCCATGATAGCTCAAAGATGGATGTTCTTAAAGAGATAATACCTGATGAATCTGGGTATCGAAAAACTGTAAGGTCTTGGGTTGAAAATTCTTGGTTTAATGATGTTTTAAAAGCTCTTAGTCAAAGTAATTTTGATGTAGTCATAACTAGCGATCATGGAAGTATTAAAGTAAATAAAGAAATTATGGTATCTGCAGATAAAGATGCATCTGATGGCGTAAGATATAAATATGGGAGAAATCTTAATTCAAAAAATAAAAATGTAATGAAAATTAGTAATCCAGAAAATTTTAAATTACCTGTTTTTGGTCCTCAGTTTAATTATTTGTTAGCAAAGAATGATTCATATTTCCTTTATCCTAATGAAGCAAATCGATATAAAAATAAATTACAAGATTCATTTCAGCATGGAGGTATATCATTGGAAGAAATGTTGATTCCTGTTTTAAAGATGAAGGGTATTACCAAGTAATGGAGATCGAATGTCATTCAGTTGAAGAAACACAAAATTTTGCATCAAAATTTTCAAAAACAATTAAGATTGGTTCAATAATTTCACTTAATGGTAATTTAGGTGCTGGAAAAACTACATTTGCTCAAGGTTTTGCTCGTGGAATGGGTGTTAAACAACCTGTTGGATCACCTACGTTTAAATTGGTAAGTGAATACTACGGCGAAACAATGAAGCTTTTTCATGTAGATTGTTATAGGCTAAATGGTATTGATGATTTTCTAAATATGGGTGGGGAAAATTTACTACTTCATGAAAACGGGGTATGTTTGTTTGAATGGGCTAATATCATAGAAGGGTTGCTCCCAAATAAAACAATAATAATTGATTTTATAAGATTTAAGGATAATTCGAGCAAACGCCTGATTAAAATTTCAGGCATCGTCTAGTGATAAATGGCTAACAAAAAAAATATCGTATCGATTGAGACTTCATCGAATATCTGTGGAATCTCATTTATCATAAATGGAAATTGTATCAAGACAATGGAGGAAAATAGTGAAAGAAAACATGTAGAAAAAATTCCTATTTTTTATAAAGACTTAAAAGATGAAATTGGGTTTAAAAATTCGGAAATCAGCGCTATTGCAGTTAGTATTGGACCGGGATCTTTTACTGGATTAAGGATTGGCCTTAGTTTTGCTAAAGGTTTAGCATTAGCTCAAAATATACCAATTGTGCCAGTTCCTACAATGATGTCTTTAGCTTATTCTCAAAAAAATCTCAAGCCAGAAATCGGGTTAATACATTCTCATGCTGAAAGGATATTTTTTCAAAAAATAGCATGGTCTGAAGGCATTCCTGAAGCACTCCAGGATATAGAAGTTTTGAATTGGCAAAGTTTTTTAGACAAGTTAGATGATACGGAAACCGTTTTTCATACAAACTGTGATAAGTTGATAGTAAAAGAAAAATTTATTTCAGCAAAATTATCTTCTATTTCTGTTGGAATTTTAGCTTATAAAATGTTTGAAGAACTTGTCGTAAATGACCCTACATATCTCGTTTCTAACTATGTATCGCCATTTAACATAAATAATTAATTTTGATTTTTAGAAAAGGTAAAAAATCTGATTTAAATAATATCTTCAATATTGAAAACATGGCATATGAAAAACCTTATTGGAACAAAAATATGCTCTTTGAAGTATTGGCGAATAAGACGGATAAAAGACTTTGGGTATATGAAGTTAATAATGATGTAATTGGCTTCATCATCGATATGAGGTTTAAAGATGAAATAAATCTATTAAATATTGCTATTAATATGTCTTTGCAGGGTATGGGACATGGTTTAAAAATGTTAAAAAAATATATTAAAAGTTTGCCTGATGAATGTTCTGTTTTTCTTGAAGTAAATAAAAATAATATTAAAGCGTTAAATATGTATACTAAACTTAATTTTGAGAAAGTTTTTATAAGAAAATCATATTATAACGATGGCAGCGATGCTTTTAATATGCAACTAATTAAATGAAATATTTGTAATGGACTGGTTTAAAAGAAAAGATAAGAAGATAAAAGAAAAAAATAAAAAGGCCATTCCTGATGGGCTGTGGGAAAAATGTCCTTCTTGTAAAGAAATTTTATTTAAACCGGAATTAGATAAAAATTTATTAGTCTGCAGGCATTGTGATTTTCATTTTAGGATGAATTTTAGATATTATTTAGATATAATCCTTGATCAAGGGTCATACGAGAGACTTTTTAAAAATGTAAAGTCATCAAATTTTTTAAAGTTTACTGCTATGCGTGATTACGATGAACAATTAAAAGAGGCCTATGATAAAGGCGGTGAAACTGATTCTATTGAAATTTATTCTGGAAGAATTGAAGACAAACCTGTAATTATAGGTATTATGAATTTTGGCTTCATTGGTGGTAGTATGGGTTCAGTTGTTGGTGAACTAATTTCAAGGGCTATAGTTCAGGCAGGTAAAGAGAATATACCTTTAATTTTAGTTTGTAAGTCTGGTGGTGCTAGAATGCAGGAGGGTGCTATTTCTTTAATGCAATTAGCTAAAATAAGCTCGCAATTAGCAAAATTTTCAAAAGAGGGTGGATTATACATAACCATACTCACTGATCCAACAACCGGTGGAGTCACAGCAAGTTATGGAATGCTTGGAGATATAATTTTTGCTGAGCCAGGTGCATTGATTGGGTTTGCGGGCCCTAGGGTTATAAAACAAACAATTGGTCAAGATTTACCAGAGGGCTTTCAGCGCTCAGAATTTTTACTTGATAGAGGGTTTATAGATCAAATAGTACATAGAGAAAAAATGAAGAATCATTTATATCAAATAATAGATTTATTAAGTTGAATATTTTAATTACAAATGATGATGGTATCTTTTCGCCCGGAATATATGCGCTATGGGAAGTAGCGCAAGAATTTGGTAGTGTTTGCGTTGTTGCACCAAATTCCCAAAAAAGTGCTGCTGGCCACAGTATTACGATTTCAAGGCCTTTATTTGCGGATAAAATTAAACGTAGAAATGGGTTTAAAGGTACTTCTGTTACTGGTACTCCAGCAGACTGTGTAAAATTTGGAATTAAAAAAATAATAGGTAATAATCCTGACCTTATTTTATCGGGTATTAATTTAGGATCAAATTTAGGGAGTAATATTATTTATTCTGGAACTGTAGCAGCAGCTGTGGAAGGAGCTATGCAAAATATTCCATCCATTGCTTTCAGTCTTGATTCGTCTGACCCTGTAAGCTTTGATAATTCAAAAATTATAGTTCGCCAAATTATCAAACTTGCGATAGAAAATAATATTGCAAAAAATTTCATCTGGAATGTTAATATTCCAAATTGTGGTATTGATCAATTTAAGGGAATTAAAGTTGCATCGCAGGGTAATCAATATTTTAACGATGATTTTGATACTAAGTTAGATCCTAAAGGTAATGAATATTATTGGATGGTTGGAAATATGGTTGATTGTGACAACACATTTGATAGCGATTCTTATGTGGTGAAAAATGATTATGCAAGTATTTCACCAATCGGGTTTAACTTATCTAGTTCCAAAGAAATTGAAGAAATAAGAAAAATTTTAGATTAATGGATCAATTAAAAAAAGAGGGCATAATTATTTTAGATTTTGGTTCTCAATACACTCAGCTCATTGCAAGACGGATAAGAGAATTTAATGTTTATTCTGAGGTCGTATCTCCTGAAATTGATTTAAATTTGATAAAAGAGAAAAAGCCTAGGGCAATTATTCTCTCTGGTGGGCCTTCTAGTGTTTTTTCGGATGATGCCCCCGCTTTTGATATAGATATTCTTAATGCGGAAATACCTATTTTAGGTATTTGTTATGGTCTACATTTGCTTGTTCATCATAATGGTGGTGAAGTTAATTCAACTGGGAAAGGTGAATATGGCTTTGCAAAGGTTGACTTTATTAAAGGCAATGTAATTACAGAAAATATGTCTGATACATCAAGTGTTTGGATGAGTCACATGGACCAAGTAACTAAAATTCCTGAAAGTTGGGAGGTAATTGCCTCTAGTTCTAATGGTGTTGTTGCGGGTTTAATTAATAGAGATCAAAATAGAATCGCTACTCAATTTCATCCAGAGGTCTCACATACTGAAGAAGGTGGTCAGTTATTAAAAAACTTCCTTTTCAAAATAGCTAAATGTAAGAAAAATTGGACTCCTAGTAATTTTATTGAGCAACAAATCAAAAAAATTAAAGAAAAAAGTAGAGATGAAAATATATTAGTTGGTGTCAGCGGAGGAGTAGATTCGACAGTAATGGCTTGCTTAATAAGTATGTCTGTTGGAACTAAGTTTACTGCTGTGTTAATCGATCATGGTTTGTTAAGAAAAGAAGAAGCAAAGAATTGCGTTGATGCTTTGAAAAATGATTTAGGTATTGATGTCCATCTTTTTGATGAATCGGATTTATTTTTTTCAAGGCTAAAAGGAATAACTGATCCTGAGCAAAAAAGGAAAGTTATTGGGGATCAGTTTATTAAATCTTTTGATAAAATTGCTGGTGAATTTGGTAATTATAAATTCTTAGGCCAAGGGACATTGTACCCTGATATTATTGAAAGTGGTGTAAGTGCAAATAAGTCCGCGCATGTAATAAAGAGTCATCATAATGTTGGTGGTTTGCCTGATGATTTAGAATTTGGTCTGATTGAGCCTTTAAAAGATCTTTTTAAAGATGAAGTAAGGGCAGTAGGAAAACAACTTGGCATTTCAAACGATTTAATTTTTAGGCATCCATTTCCTGGTCCTGGCTTAGGTGTTAGAATTATTGGAGAGGTAACAAAAGAGAGGGTATTAATGCTCCAAGAAGCTGATGAAATATATATGGAGATTCTCAAAGAGACAAGTGAGTACGAAAATATTTGGCAAGCATTTGCTGTATTGGTTCCAGTTAAAACTGTAGGTGTAATGGGTGATCAAAGGACATATGAAAATTTAATTGCATTAAGGGCTGTAACAAGTATTGATGGAATGACAGCTGATTGGTATAAAATGCCATATGAAGTTTTATTAGCAATTTCAAGTCAGATAGTAAATAATGTTAAAGGGGTTAATAGAGTAGTATATGATGTTACATCAAAACCACCAGGAACTATTGAGTGGGAATAGTTGATATAATAGATGATTTTTTAAAAAATAATTCATAGATACAAAAAATGAGTTTTAATAAATCTGAATTAGATAAAATAATTGATAGCCTTTGCAAAAATAAAGATAAAGAATACAGAGTGTTTATTAAGAAGATAATCTACTCAATGAGTGAAGGTAATAAATGGGATCGACTATCAGAGGTTGCGAAGTTGAATCAACGGTTAAAAAAAAAGAAAAATTAACATTTAATTAGGAATTCATTTCATATATATTTGTTTGTTGTAAATCTATAAATAATGATAAAGCAAATATTATATTTCATTTCTTTTTCCACCTTCATTTTCTCTCAAGCATTTAATTCTATTCCAATTATAATAGAAGTTGATGGTCTTGTTTATAAAGAAAATGAAGAAGTTCCATACACTGGAAAAATTTCTATTCATTGGGAAGATGATAATCTCAAAGAGGAAGGAATTTATAGAAATGGTGTAAAAAGTGGTTTGTGGAAATATTGGCATAGTTCAGGTATTTTATTTTCAAAAGGAATCTTCAGAAATGGTCTAAAAACTGGAGTTTGGATTCAGTGGCATGAGAATGGTAATAAAAGAACGCAGAGTATCTTTAGGAATGGTTTAAAAAATGGAAAAGAGATCAATTGGTCTCCAGAAGAAATAAAATTGAGTGAATATTCTTTTCATAGTGGTTTAAGAGATGGTTCTTTCAAAAGTTGGTATAATTCTGGTAATAAAAAATCTGAAGGCAATTTTGTCAAAGGTAGTGAAAATGGAAAATTTTTAGAGTGGTATGAAAACGGCAAAAAATATATTGAGCTAGAGTACAAGGATGGGAAAAGGCATGGTCTAGAATTTAGTTGGTATGATACTGGTTCAAAAAAAGAGCAAAAATATTATACTATGGATATAATTAATGGCGCTCATCTTCAGTGGTATGAAAATGGTCAAAAAAAATTAGAGGGAAATTATATTAATGGGAAATATGATGGCATTTGGACGCAATGGTTTGCCAATGGTCAAAAATTTATAGAAGGTAAATATAATGAAGATATGTTAATTGGGCCTTGGAAGCAGTGGTATAAGGACGGTAATATATTTTCATTTGGAGTTTACCAAAATAGTAAACAAGTAGGTAATTGGGTTTACTTCTCGCCCAACAATACTGATAGTTCTAAAATTACATATAAAGATGGGAACCCTTTCGATGGTTTAAAGAAAGAATGGTATGTAAATGGTAAAAAAGAAATTGAAATAAAATATGACAATGGACAAATTTCTGGACCAGTCTCTTATTGGTTTGACAATGGTAATAAAAAGCGTGTCGAAAACTATTTAAATAGTGTTTTAAATGGTAAGGTAACAAAATGGAAACGCACTGGTGAAAAGCAGTTGAAACAAATATATGACCAAGGCACCTTAAAAGAGCAAAAAGAATACATTTATTATGCAACAGGACAAATTGATTCTACTATTGAGTTTAATTATAATAGTAAAAATAAAATCATTAATAAAATTGTAACTAAATGGTCACCCAATGGAAAACTAATCTCCAAACTAAATAATGGCAATATTTGGAAAGGAAAGATCATTGATTGGTGGGATGAGAATGCTGGGATTAAAAAAAGTTCAGTCTCCTATGTTGACGGTAAAAGAAATGGAGAGTATAAAAGTTGGCATAAAAACAAGAATGTAAAAAGTGAAGGATTTTATAATAATGATTTAATGGATGGTAACTGGAAATTTTATTATGTTAATGGAAATAAAATGGCAGTTGGATCGTTTTTTAATGGTGATGGAAAGAAAAAAAATAACATAACAAAAATCCCAATTAATGGTCGAAATGGTGATTGGATAAGTTGGTATGAAAATGGAAAAAAATGGTCAGAATTATCATATAAAAATGGTAAAAAGCATGGAATTCAGAAGAATTGGTATGACAATGGACAAAAAGAACTTGAAGGAGAGTACGAAAATGGTAAGCCAGTGCGCTCATGGTCATGGTGGTATTTTGATGGTGCTCCAATGCAAGAAGGAAAATACAATGATAATGGAAATTTTGAAGGTTTATATTTTATTAATCCTCAAGTTCCTACTTTCACAGTCCCATAAACCTAGTGTTTAAAATTAGCATTATTGTTAAACTGGCACTGGTGTTTTCATTTAATTCCTTAGATGCATCAGTTAAAAATATTACTAATATCATAAATGATATAAATCATTCTATTGATGATATTAAAAACAAGTATATTCTTATTAAGCATGATATTTTTTCTCCAAAAAATAGCGTTAGTACTAATTACAGTACTTATTCGTATTCATTGACAACTATATCAAGCCAATTAAGTGCAAGTAGATATGAAATCTTTGAAAAACTTTTAAACCTAGATATTGAACAAAAACATATAGATAAAATATCCAAAATAAAACTTAAATCTGAGTTATTGAATAATGCTATTTGTGTATTACAATCTATAAATAAGTATCACATTTCCTATGATAAAAATAATCATAACTCATTTGAGGATTATAAAATTCAAGTCAAGCGCTTAGCTTCATATGAAAATTTTCTATCACAAATAGAATAAAAGAAAACTTTAAACTTAATTTTTGGAGTCAATTATGATCAGAAAAATCTCATTCATAAATATAGTCATAATTTTTTTATTAAATGTGGTCTTTGCTGAAAATTCTCTTATTGATGGGCTTGAACAAAGAATTGAATATTTAGAAAGTAAGGTAGAAGAATTAGAGCAAAAAGTTTCGAATCACTCAACTAATTTATTTTTGGAGGATTTAACCAAAGGAATAAGCAAAAATAAAATACGGAGTAGTTTTGGTAATCCAGATAGAAAAGGAAAATTCTCAAATGGCGAAGAATTATGGGGTTTCAAGAATTACACTTTGAAATTTGATAAAAATGGAAAATTAAAAAATTGGTCCAAACCTTTTATTAACTAGTATCTTATTTGATTTTAAAATATGATTGATATCAAAAGAGCGGCTATAATATTTCTAGCAATTTCTATTAATACTTCTTGTGTAAGCTTTTATAGTTTGGATGAAGAATATAGAGTTAATGAAAACCAATGGACTAATAAAGATTTTATCTTTGCTGAAATAAGTAAAGAATTCAATAAACAAAAAAAAATAAATAAAAATTGGTCTAGCTTTAATAGTAATAGAAGTGTTCCATATTTTAAATTAAAAAACTCACGTGGAAAAATTTTAGGTGACCATGTTATAGATAATGAAAAATTTTTAGTTATTAGGCTTGAAAATAATAAAAAATATAAATGGAAGTATAATCATATAAAAGAAAACTTGTTACCAAGTCATATTGCTGATGTAGAAGATGTGGAAAATGCAAAAGAATTTATTGGAAAGAATATATGGTTAAATGATATTTTATCTGATAGTATTTTTATGAGTCAATCACGACCTAGCCTTAAAAAATTTCAAAAAGTTAATGTTGTTGGTGTAAAAATATATCAAAATAGTAGCTTCGATTGCCCAATTTGGTTAGAGATTGATTTAAAAAATGATTTTAAATCATACATTCGTTATAATGGTAAATTTAGGTTCTTTTCCAGGCAAAATAATTATTTTATTAAATATCCAATTAAAAAAAGCTGGGACAAAACTATTATTAAAAAAATAATGGAGGGTAATATAGAATACGGTATGAATTATGAACAAGTAAGAGCATCCATTGGTAACCCAGATATCATAAATAATACATCTAGCCGCCACGGGGTAAGTCAGCAATGGATTTATGGTAATAATATATCTAACAAACGTTATTTAGTTTTTGAAAATGGTAAGCTGTCATCCATGTGACGCTAAAAATATTTTATGAAAGATTTTATATTTCTAATTTTATTTGTGCTATTATTTTCATTCCGAGTTCAGGCTGATGATACTTTATTAACGTACACTGATCATTTTTATTTGGCATTAGATCACTATAATAAAAAAAGATTTCAACTAGCTGAAAATGAATTTAAAAATATCTTAATTAATAAACGAAATTTTGAAGATCCTGTATCTCATTTTATGCTTGCAAAAACTCAATATCAGCAAAAAAAAATGAAGGTTAGCGAAAGAACTTGCAACTCATATTTAAATAAATATCCAAGAAGCTTGTATGAACCATATGTTAAATCATTATTAGGCGATATATTGATTTCAAAAGAAAAATACTCAGTTGCATTTGAACAGTTATTATCTTCAAGGCAATCTATATCAGATTCGATATTTATTAAAAAAATTGATTCTAGGATTCTAAAAATTTTATTGACAGGTATCAGCTCTGATCATCTTGAACGCTTGTTGTTCTTAAATGAATCAAAAGTTAATATGTCCATATTAAATCTAGCAAAGTCATACCGTGCTATACTTGATGGAGATATGAATGATATGGAATTATCACTGAGCGTTATTGATAAGAATGTATTACCAAAATCCTATCATATATTTTACGAAAGTTTATCATTATTCATAGGCAATGAGGGTGCAATTCACGGTACAATAGCAGTTATTTTACCTCTTTCTGGTAGCGATAAAAAGAAAGGTGAAACATATTTGATGGGCTTATCTAGTATGGTTAATGATTACAAACATGACTTGTATACTAACTTTAAAATTTACGATAACCAGAGTAATGACTTAAAATCATTAGAACTACTTAAATCAATTAACCTAGATAAAAGCGTAATTTCTATTTTAGGCTATTTTTCTGAAGTCTCAAACTTAGCTGCTGCAAGTATTTCAAGTTCTATACCTATAATGCTATCAAAAAGCAATCATAGCGATTTAACGATTTTATCAGAAAATATATACCTACTGTCAACAAGCAGTGCAATTCAAGCAAAATTATCAGCTCAGTATGCAGTAAATGTTTTAGGATATAAATATGTTGCTATTTTATCATCTGCAGATGATGAAAATAAAAATTATGCGAATCATTTCATCGAGGAATTAAATCAATTAGGAGTTGACCCTGTTTCTGTAGAGTGGTATTATGGCAAACCAGAAAATTTAAGTAAACAATTCAATTCCATAAGAAAAAGTGCATGGTCTCTAGTGCCAAGTGAGGACCCAGATATTGAATACTTAGATTTAAAAATTGATAGTTTAGATGCTTTGTTCGATGTAGATGTGGCTGATTTTATGGATCCAATTGATGATGATAGTGATAATAACAAAATGTCTAAAAGAGACTCTTTGAAAATAAGTTTAAATACAATTGATGCGATTTACATTCCAATCGATAAGAAAGACCTTTCTTACATTGGCACTCAATTACCAATGTACAATTTAGATACAAAAATAATTGGGAATGAATCATGGATGGATATAGATATTTTATCACAAGATATAATTGGGCCGCATCTTCAAGGTTTAACTGTATTAAGTTCAGAATACCCTAAGTTTGGCATGGCAGAATCCTCAGATTTAGATAGAGTATTTTCAATGGGTTATGATCACGGCTATTTTATTAATTCATTAATTAAAATAAGTTCTAATTCAAGATTAAGATATAAAAACTTATTAAAAGAAAGTGACTTATTTATGGGAGCATCTTCTTTAATTGAGCTAAGTGGACCTAATAAAAATGAAAATCAAATTGTTAGGGTTCTTGAATATAGAAGAAATAAAATGGGGACTATTGGGTACTTTAATGGAAAGAACTTAGTAGAGAATCAATCATCAGTAAACTAGACAATAAGTATTGGGACGATCTCAGCTCCTCATTTCCAATTCCAAAGGTAAAGATCTGTTTTTCTAACAAGCAGATAAATATAAAATCAAGAACCGATTTAGAAAATTTTTGTGATAATATTGGTCTTGACTCTCGCAAGCTTATTACCGTTAACCAAATACACTCATCAAATATAATATCATCAAACTTACCAGGTAATTATGATTGCTATGATGGTATAGTGAATTTTGGCGGTAAACAAGTTTGCTCTATAAAAGTGGCAGACTGCCTTCCAATATATTTTGTGAACAATGTTTCAAAGACACTTGGTCTTTTACATGCAGGTTGGAGAGGATTATCTTTTGGGATTATAAAAAAATATTTAGAGATTATAAGTGAAGAAGTTTATGGCCATTTAAATACTTTTGCGTTAATTGGGCCTTCAATACAGAATTGTTGTTTCCGGGTGCAAAAGGATGTGATTAATCATTTTGATTCAAAATTCTACTCAAAGATTAATGATAAACATTTCCAAGTTGATTTACAAAAATGGGCATTGAATCAAATATTAGATTCTGATATTAAAGTGGAAAATGTATTCATTAGTAAAAATTGTACTTATTGCAAAAAATCTAAATATCATTCATACAGAAGAGATGGTAAAAATGCAGGAAGAATGTATGCAATAATTGGATGGGAAGAATAATGGGAATGCTTGAAATTATTATTTTAGGAATAATTCAAGGCATTACCGAGTTTTTACCTATTAGTAGTTCGGGCCATCTAGTCATAGCACAAAATATACTAGGTGTAAAATCCCCTGGTAATACATTAGAAGTGCTCTTCCATTTTGGTACATTAATGAGTGTAGTTTATGTTTTTTTTGATGATATGAAACAAATATTTTTAACAATTAATGAAAAAAAAAATCAGTTATTTATATTTTATATAATTATTGCAACATTACCTGCCGTCTTTGCTGGATTTCTTTTAAAAGATTATTTTTTAAAGGTATTTGATAATCTTCATTTAGTAGGATTAGCTTTATGTTCAACGGGAATTCTTTTAATTGTTTCAAAAAGATTTAAAAATAATCAAAAACAAATTGCATTTTCTTCTTCAATTTTTGTAGGAATAGCTCAGGCTGTAGCAATCATACCTGGTATTTCTAGATCTGGTTCAACTATTTCTATATGTATGTATTTAGGAATCCCTCCAAGTGAAGCAGCTAGATTTTCTTTTTTGCTGTCAATACCCGTAATTTTAGGAGCAAGTATTTTAGGCTTCCTAGAAATAGAACCTGGTAAAACATTTAATAATTTGACTTTGGTAGTAGCGATTATGACTTCATTTGTTACAGGAATTTTAGCATTAAAAACTTTATTAAAAATATTGGAGGCTGGTATATTTCATTATTTTGGTATTTACTGTTTAATTATTGGTATTTTTACAATGTTCATATAAAAATGAAAATTTTCATCAAATGTAATGAATGATTTAAAATTAACTCTTTCAAAAATAAATGATGGTGTAATTGATAAAATATATTTCCTCAAAGGGGAAGATCAGTTTCTTCAAAATTTTTTCATAAATAAGCTTTCTTTAAAAATATTTTCAGATTCTTTAGGATCTAAGATATTTTTTACTACAAATGAATTTTCTGGTAAGGAAATTATTGATTCAATTTTGTCCGGTGATTTGTTTGCAACTAAAAAGTTGTTCATTCTTAAGGATCCTCAAAAAATAAAAGGCAAACCTTTAGATGAATTGCTAAATTATTGCAATGATCCATTTGATAATCATTTTTTAGTATTAATTAATGATAATTTTACAAATTCTGATTCATTCTCAAAAAAAATACCTAAAAATATTTTAAAGTTAAATGTTTCAACACCCTTTCACAGCGAACTATTAAAGTGGGCGAAATTTTTCATCAAAGAGAATAGGAAAACTATATCCTCAAAATTGTTGAATGAGATTGTTGAAAATTGTGGTGATTCACTGTACAATGTAAAAAATGAAATCGATAAAATTTGTTTATTAAATGATGAAAAAGAGATTAAAAAGGAGTATATCAATTCTGAAACCTCTTTCTCTCGCGGTAGAAAAAGATGGGAACTAATGAATTCTATTGGAGTTAAAAATTTAGAAAAATCTATAAGATTAGGAAAATCAATAATTAATAGTTCTGAAAATATGGTTTCCATGATCTTCCCACTAATGACTTTTTTTCAAGAGATTTTGTTTATTAAAATGAATAATGGAACTTTTATAAAACCTAATGGTTATATACCATTATCACTTACAATTCAAAATAATTTGAGTAATTACTCAAATAATTTTACGAAAGATGAAATTGAAATAGCGATAAGAAGGTTAAAAGAAATTGAAATTAAACAAAAAACCTCAAACATTGATGACGAAACAGAGTTCATCAGTTTTTTACACAATGCAATTGGGTAGCTCAGAAAATAAATTCATTTATTCAGATGAGCAATTAATGTTGCTTTTTCAAGGAGGTGATGAAAATGCATATATAGAATTGGTAAATAGATACAAAGATAAGCTAATAAATTTTATTTTTAATTATTTAGGTGATCTGGAGTCCTCAGAAGATGTTGTGCAAGAGACAATGATTAAATTATATCAAAAGAAACATTACTACAAAGAAATAGCAAAATTTTCCACATGGCTCTATACAATAGCAAAAAACTTAGCAAATACAGAGTTAAGAAAAAGAAAACAAAGAAGAATAACCCAACTAAGCCGATTTAGTAAAGATGATAAAACCTATGAATTACCAAGTAATGACCCTGAACCAGGTCAAGAAATTCAGACTGATATAGTAAACAAAATCATTAGGAATGCTATTGATCAACTATCTGAAAAGTTTAAAGTAGTTATTGCACTTAGAGATATTCAAGGGCTTTCATACGAAGATATAAGTGAAATTATAAGTGTCCCAATAGGCACAGTAAAATCAAGAATTAATAGAGCTCGTTTGCAGCTTCAAGTAGAATTAAAGCATTTAAAAAAATAGGAGTATTTATAGAAATGAATCGTTATGAATTTGAAAATTTGATTTCAGATTATTTGGAAGGTGAACTTTCGTTTAGTAAAAGAAAAGAATTTGAGCTTTATATGGAGGAAAATGAGGATGCCAGATCATTATTTTTCAATGTTAAAGAGACATTAAACGATATGAAAAGTGCAGATAAAGTTTCAACTTCGAAGAACTTTAATTCAAAATTATTATTAAAGATCAAAGATAAAACACCATTGATGCCCAATTATAAAAGCAATATTATTGGATTATCACCCTTATATGCTTCTATTTTTTCAAGCCTCTGTCTAGCAGTTATTTTTATGAGTTATTCATTGATCGCCCCAGAATCTTTATCCAATTCAAATATTGAACATAGTTTAATTCCAATTGAAAAATCGCAAAATCCTCTTAAGCCACAGATAGTAAAAAATAATACTGATTTTACATCCAATGATAGATCAGACTCATTAGATGTAAATGAAAAAGAGTATAAACCTAAAAAGACTAATAAAATCAAGTTTGTCAATTATTAAATAATATTTTATACCTGTTTTAAAATCAATTAAAAGCTTGGTAAATTCATCTTCTGGCATTCGTACACTTAAAAAATGATGAATAATTACTCAAAAAATAACTTAATTCTCTTCATATTTAGCTTAAATGTATTATCACTAGTTTTCATAGGCGATACCAGTCCAATTTTAGGTTTATTTAATAAGTTGGTATCAATAGCTGGTTTGTCATGGCTCATTTATTATCATTATCAAACATTAGATTTCAATGACGACCTAAGATATAATCATTCTAACCAAGGTGTGGATAGAACTGTTATTAAGGATGTTCCAAATTCCCAATTTTCTGATTTGATTGATTCCTCCTTTGCCCTAATTAAAGATATTTCGCATGATTTTGAAATAGGTATTTATTTTTACCAGCCAGATTCAAAATTATTAGAGTTAAAAAGTTTTACCTCTGAATTATTCATTGAGTCTCTTGCTTTGGAAAATAGTTTTATTGAAAGTCTTTATGGCAATAATCCACAAAACTTATTTTATCAAAAAGATATTAAAGAATACTGGCATCTTCTTTTCAAAGAAAACTCTACTAAAGGAAGTGAGTGCGCTATTTTAGAACCTATATTTATAAACAAGGTCCTTGCTGGGGTCATAGTTGTTAGGTCGGATCATTTCAGTAATATTAGTGATAATAATCAAAAAATCATAAATCATGTAGCAGGTATCATTACCATTGGAATATTAGGCCTAGACAAATTAGAGCAAACAATTAATAGTAAGGGTGAGCAAAATCAAGTTTTTGATTTATTAACAGATATTAATCCTTCACAGTCTGAATCGGACATTCTAAATAAATTTAGAAATATCATTAATTACTATTTTGAATATGATTGTTTGACGTTTTCAATAATCAAAAAAGACGGCAAAAATGCGGTTATTAAGCTCATTGATGGAATAAAGAAATATTTACCATCTGAAAATAGTTTTAATGTAAATGGTACTATTAATGGATTATCTTACGTGAAAAATGATACTGTGGTTGGTTCAAATAAACAATATAATTTATTTAGGTTTTCATCCAATGAAAAAAATGATGATTTTCAAAATAATTTTTTAAGTATTCCGTTATTACTAAATCAAAATCTCTGGGGTGCAATAACAATTGAGAACTTTAGAGATTATGGCTATAGTGATCGAGATAAAAATCTTCTTAGTTTAATTGCTAGAGCAATGCAAACCAGTATGTCATGGTTTATCGAGTATCAGAATATCTATGAAGATGCAATTAGAGACGGCCTTACTGGATTATTAAACCATAAAACCTTTATTGATAGGGCTCAGGAAGAGATTGAAAGGGCAAGGCGGTTTCAGCATCAATTGGTTTTTTTAATTTACGATTTAGATAAGTTTAAAAGAATCAACGATACTTTAGGGCACCCTTATGGTGATTATGTCATCAAAAACACTGCTAAAATTATTAAAGATAATGTTCGTAGCATCGATTTAGTCGCGAGGTATGGGGGAGAGGAGTTTGCTGTAGTTTTGGTAAATACAAATAAAGAAGCAGCCACTACTGTTGCTAAAAGAATAGTACAAAACATTCAAGACTATAACTTTTCTATGAATGATGAGGAAGTAGATATGACCATTAGCTGTGGCTTATCAGAGTACCCGAAGGATTCAGATACGCTTAAGGATTTAATTCAATTTGCTGATGAGGGTTTATACAAGACAAAAGATAATGGGGGAAACGACGTTACAATTTATAGCTCAATCTCAAGGTAAGATATGTTTCATAAGTTTATTAAAGTTAGTTATTTAAGTTTCTTAGTTTTTTCATCTTTTCATTCAATTGTAAAAACAGACGATGAGCAAAATAAGGATCTTGCCATCCATTATTTTATGCAGGGAGAGTTTTTGTTAAATCAAGGTAATTATGCTTTGGCTGTTTTGGAGTTTCAAGATGCTTTAGATATTGATCCCAATGCATCAACTATACATGTATCAATCGCGGATGCATACAGAAGGTTAGGGCGATCAAAGCGTGCTGAAGACCATCTTAAAATTGCAATTGATCTAGATCCTGAAGATGTAAGTGGTAGAGAATTACTTGGGCAATTGTATCTTATGAATAGTCAATATGAATTAGCTATGATTGAATTTTTAGCTCTATCAAAAATTGATCTTGATAATGATAACTATTTTACAATAATAGGTGATCTATATAAGCTTCAAAAACAATGGAGAAGTTCAATTGATTTCTATTTAAAAGCATTTGAGGTAAATCCTCAAAACTTTAAAGCACTAGAAAGCGCTATGCAGGTGTCTTTGAGTGTTGAATTGTTTGATAAAGCAGAGGAAGTTTGTAAAAAACTAGTACAATATAATCCAAATAATAACAGTTACTGGCTAACTTATAAACAAATAACTGCGTACAATAAAAATTATGAAAGCACTTTATTAGCTATTTCTGAACTAGAAAGAATGGGTGGGAAAAAAACTAGTTTGACACTTGAAAAAAGTGCAGTAATGCAAGAACTAAATGATTTTGATAGTGCAATAAAAATTCTTATTGAATCTCATGATCCTGATAGCGCTGAATTAGATATAGTAAAACGGCTAGTTTCTCTTTATTTGGAGAAAGAAAATTATATAGATGCAAACATTTTTAATAAAGTACTTTTGCAAGAGTTCTCCAATGATCCATCAGGTTACATAAATGCAGCGATTATTTCTTTGAATAATGATTCTCCTAATGAAGCGATTAAATATTTAGAGCAGAATATTGATAAATATTTTGATAATTATTCAGCTTTGTACCTACTTGGGACTTCTTATTTCCAGATTAAAGATTTATCAAGTGCTGAGAAATACCTTGTTCTTTCTTTAAAAGTATATCCTCAATCAAGGAGTAGTAAACACACGCTAGCAATGATTTATGACCAGGTCGGTCAGTGGATAAAGTCAGACAGTTTGTATTTAGACTTAATTAAGACGGATTCCATGGATGCCCAAGCATATAATAATTATGCTTACAGCTTAGTTGAGCGCAAGGCTAATTTAGAACTAGCTTTAGAGATGTCATTAATCGCTAATAAAATTCAACCAAATTCTGCTCCTTATCTTGATACTTTAGGTTGGATATATTTTCATCTTGAGCAATATGAAAAATCTTTGGAATATGTTCAGCAATCGTACAGTATAGATAGTACAAACCCAATCATTGTTGAACATTTAGCAGATATATTAAAAGCAACAAATCAGATATCAAAAGCTAATTTGATTTACTTGCAAGCTATAGATATAGGGGGAGATAGTCTGTCGATACAACAAAAAATGTTAATTGAATGAGAATATTTTTATCCACATTTTTTTTATTAACATTTTTTAATTGTGTATCAACAAAAGAAGAATCAATAAGTCTAAGTTATGACATTTACTCTAATCAAATTAAATCATGCACCGGTAGAGGTTCAATATCTTCATCTGGAAATTTCAGTGGTAGTTTGACATTTAGTTTTATGTCTCAAAATGATAGTTCTTTTTGCCAGTTTCAAGATTTTTTGGGACGTAAAGTGCTACTACTTTGGTTGACCCAAGAGTCAATTGATGCATGGAATCTAATCGAGAATAAAAAATACAATTATTCAAATGTTAGTGAAATAATACCAATTTTATCTGTTTTAAACCCAAGCCATTTAATTAAGTTCTTGTGGGGTGAAGAAATCACATCAAATGAAATGAGCGTTTCTAGTAAAGAAAAGATTGAAATTAAATTAGGTAAAAGTGATCAAAATAGCTCTGTTTTTGATCAAGCATCATTTGTAGATAATTTAAATAGACAGGAACTATTAATAAAAATTGATTCTAGGGTTTTTAATCAAAATTATTTGAACTTAAAAAAATATTGGGAAATTATTCTTAGTTAAAAATGAAGTTATCGATTATTATACCAGTTTTTAATGAAGAAGGCTCTTTGAGAGAATTATACCTTCAAATTAATAATTCCATAAAAAAATATAAAGATTATGAAATAGTATTTATTGATGATGGTTCTTTTGATAAATCAAAAAAAATTATCCAAGATATGATTGAGCAGGATACTAAAGTAAAATTAATAAGTTTTTTTAGAAATTTTGGAAAATCTGCTGCTCTTTCTGAGGGTTTTAAATATGCTTCAGGCGAAGTAATTATAACCATGGATGCCGATTTGCAAGATGACCCGAACGAAATTTCTGCACTTATTAACAAGTTGAATGAAGGTTTTGATTTAGTGTCAGGTTGGAAAAAAGAGAGATATGATCCTTGGACAAAAACATTTCCTTCAAAAATTTTCAATTTTGTTACTAGGCTGTTAACCGGTATAAAGATTCATGATTTCAATTGCGGACTAAAAGCCTATAAAAATTCCGTTGTGAAGTCTATTGAAGTTTTTGGAGGTAGACATCGTTACATTCCAGCGTTAGCTGGTCAAAAAAACTTTTCTGTTACTGAGATTGAAGTAAACCATCGGCCAAGAGTTTATGGGGAAACGAAATATGGTGGATCAAGAATATTCCATGGATTTTTTGATTTACTTACTATTTTATTTTTAAATAAGTATACCCAGCAACCATTACACTTTTTTGGTGCAATAGGACTAGTTACCTTTTCTGCTGGGCTTTTAATACAAATGATAGTGCTTTACTATAAGTTCATTCTTTTGGAACCATTCTCAAAACACATAGCTTTATTATTGCTTGGAATAGTGTTAATTATAATAGGGATTCAATTTTTTTCAATAGGATTACTTGGCGAAATAATGGCTCGTCATAGCCAGGGAAAAGAAGATCGAGTCAAAGAGATTAAATGAACCTGCAATAAATTAAGTAGCTTAATATGTCTTTTCAATTACCTGTAATAAGTGTTGTCACCCCGACATTCAATAGAATGTATGAGCTTGTCCATTTATTTGATTCAATGAAAAAACAGACTTTAGATCCTAAGTATTTTGAAATGATTATTTCAGATGATGGTTCAACAGATGGCACAAAGGAATATGTAAAAAGTTTACAAGGTGAATTTCAATTTAATTTATCATATGTATCCCAAAAAAATCATGGTCCAGGATCAGCTAGAAATAATGGTGTAAAAAATTCAAAAGGTGAATTAATTGTTTTTATTGATTCTGATTGCGAAGCTAATAATAATTGGCTAAGTAATATTTTTAATGCTTATAAAAATAATGAATTTGATGCATTTGGTGGCCCTGATGATGCAAAGGAGAATTTTTTACCTATTCAATTAGCTATAAATTTTTCTATGACTTCTTTTTTTACAACTGGAGGCATTCGAGGGAATAGTGCTAGGATGGCCTCTGGATTTTATCCAAGAAGTCATAATATGGGTGTAAAAAAGAAGTTATTTGAAAAAATTGGTGGTTTTGGTCATCTTAGACATGGTCAAGATATTGAGCTAAGTAATAGAATCATAAATGAAAAAGCAGTCGTTAAGCTTTTAAAAAATGCTGTTGTATATCATAGAAGAAGAACTACACTATTGAAATTTTTTAGGCAAGTATTTAATTGGGGAGTCGCAAGAGTAAACCTTGCAAAAATCGATAATAAAATGTTACAGGCTGTCCATTTTCTGCCTTCCTTTGGATTTTTAATTTCCATTTTATCAGTATTTGGTTCATTCTTCTTACCATATATCTTTCTTCCAACTTTAGTTTTACTTTTATTTTTTCTTTTAATTCTATGTGCTTTTGGAGGTTTAAAAACAAAAAGTGTGAAAGTTATGGTTTACCTAATTCTTATCATTCCATGTCAAATTTTTGGCTATGGGTTAGGATTTTTTTGGGCTTTTACTAAACGTTTTATTTTTGGTCAAGCCTCTTTTACTGGGTTTGAAAAAAAATATTATTAGATTGAAAAATTTATTAGTTATTACTTATTACTGGCCTCCTAGTGGAGGTCCCGGTGTTCAGAGAGTATTAAAATTTTGTAAATATTTGTCTAAATATGGTTGGCGACCAATTATTTTAACAGTAATTGATGGTGATTTCCCAGTTATTGATAATAGTTTAAAAAATCAATTAGGAGAGCTGAAAGTATATAAATCAAGATCAATTTCATTTCATAAAATTTTTAATTTTATATCAAAAAAAAAGAACACTCCAACCTTTCAGCTTAGTAAATCTAGAAATGATAATATTTTTGTTAAAATTGCTAGATGGGTGAGATTAAATTTTATTATTCCTGATGGCAGAATTGGTTGGTATCCTGCTGCTGTTAAAGATGGTGAAAATATTATAAAGAAACATAATATAGTTGCTATTTTCAGCTCTGCTCCCCCATATACGTCCCATCTAATTGCAAAAAAGTTATCTAAAACTAATAATATCCCATGGGTTGCAGATTTTCGAGATCCTTGGACAGATAGATTTTATAATTATGAAAATAGCAGATTCTCTTTAACAGAAAAATTGGATAAAACTTTAGAGAGATCTGTAATTAAAGCTGCACAAAAATGTATTACTGTAAGTAATGAGATCTCCAGTTATTTTAATAAAAAATTTGATATAATACATAATGGATATGATGAAAATGATTTTTTAGATATAGATCTTTCCAAAAAGAGTAAAAACATAATAATCAGCTATCTAGGTACAATGACCAAATCGCAAAATCCTAAAACATTTTTTGAGGTTGTTGCTAATCTCAACATTGCTAAAAATAAATTCAGAATTGAACTAATAGGTAATATACATCCTGATATTAAAAATCACATAATTGAAAAAGAGTTCAATGATTTCATTAGAATTAGAAAGTACATTAATCATAAAGAGGCTATTCAGAAAATGGTTCATTCGGATTTTTTATTACTTGTCATTCCTGATTCAGAAAAAAACAAAGGAATTGTTACCGGAAAATTATTCGAATACATTAGATCAATGACTAAAGTATTAGCCTTAGGTCCATTAGATTGTGACGCATCAAAAATTATTTTTGAAACTAATTCAGGTGCATTTTTTGATTATAATGATGATACCGGCATAAAGGAATTTTTATTAAAAAAAGATTTTGGTAAAACCAAAAATTATAAAAAATATAGTCGAGATAATGCTACAATGATGTTGGCGAATATTTTAAATAATATGATTGAAAATCATAATTCTAAAAAGGATAAATAAATATTTTAAAATGATAAAACTATTATTCACAGGTGATTTAAGTTGCACTGGAAAATTTAAGACTAGTGTTGAGGATAATAGGGAAATATTCTCTGATCGATTACTGTCATTATTTAAAGAGTACAATCATATTATTTGTAATTTTGAGGGTGCAGCTACTAACCTTAAAAACATATATAGATCTGATTGTGATGTCCGTTCTCCGGAAAAATCAATTAAATATTTTTACGAAAGAAATATTTTAGTATATAATCTTGCAAACAATCATGTCTTCGATTGTGGCTATGAGGGTTTTAAAAATACGAGGGATAAAATTTTAGAGGTTGGTGGTAAATATTTTGGAGCAGGAAAAAACATTGAAGAAGCATCTAGAGTAGAATTCATCTCTGAAGGTGATTTAACAATAGGTTTGGTTGGTGTATGTCATAAGGAAGGATTGATAGCAACAAAAAATACTGAGGGTGTATTTTGTGATATTTATGAGAATCATATAAAATCAAAAATAATTGAAGCAAAAACTAAATGCGATTGGGTAATATTAAATTATCATGGTGGAGAAGAATACACTAGGTATCCAATGCCAAAAAAAAGAAATAAATTTAAAAAATATTTAAACTATGGTGCAGATGTTATAATAGGTCATCACCCTCATGTTGTGCAGGGAGTTGAAAAAATTAATAATAAGTTTATTTTTCATTCACTCGGTAATTTTATTTTTGATATAAAGCAGCAAAGAAATAAAAAGTATATTAACAATAGTGTCCTTCTAGATCTTAGATTTACAAAAAGTAAAATTACCTACTTTAACATTCCAATCAAGATTGACGTATCAAATGAAAAAATATTTATTCAAAATGAGTACAAAGGTTTCATAGGTTTATCTAACTTTTCAGATTATAAAAGAAGATGGCAGCAAGAGTGTTTTAGAGTGGTTTGTATAGATGAATCTTTAAAAAGTTTAAAATTTGATTGGATTAAAAAGATTTTTAAAAGATTTCCATTATTAATTATTATAGGGAATTTTGTAAAAATTAAAAGATTAACATACGGTCACAATTATCGACCGGTTCTCTATGGGGCATGTTTATTTTATCTAAAAACAATTTTTAAACATGGTGAAAGATTGAAGATCATTAGTAATGATTGAAATAAGGCTGAAAAATCAAAAAACTTTTCCATGGATAAGTTTTAATGATTGTATTTATGTAAGAGGCTATTTTTTCGATAAAAATAATAAAGTTTTAAATGAAAATTTATTAATTAAAAACTTAAGTAATATTTCTTGTCAATCTGATTTAGTCAAAGTATTAAAAACAATAGATGGATGTTTTTCTATAATCATTATAAATAAAAATAAAAATAGTGCAATTATAGCAAGTGATAGAATAAGAAGTTTTCCAATTTTTTACTTTTTTTATAATGGTAAAATTATTATTTGTGATCACATTGAGAAAAATCATTCATATTTTAATAAAAATTTACTTTCACATTTTGAATTTCTGCATTGTGGATATGTTTCAGGCAGTGAGACACTTATTGACAATATATATCAAACTCAGGCTGGAGAGTGTATTTTGTTGGATGAAAATAAAATATCATCAAAAAAATATTATAGTTATATAAACAATAATGTTAAAGTTAATGATTTAGATTACTATAAAAATAAATTTCAAAACGTCTTAGAGAAAACATTTTTAAAATTAATTGAATCAACTAAAAATAGATTTCTTATCATTCCATTAAGTGGTGGTCTAGATTCTCGATTAATAGCTTCATATTTAAAGAAATGCGGGGTAGATGATGTTATTTGTTATACCTATGGTTTACAAAATAGCAAAGAAGCAAAAATAAGTAAATATATTGCTAATGATTTAGGATATGATTGGCATTTTATTAACTACGGAAAAAAAAAATGGAAAAAATGGTATACTGATCCTCGTATGAAAGAATATCAACTATTCTCGGGTAATTTTAGCAGTTTACCTCATATCCAAGATTGGCCTGCTGTTTTAGAGCTTAATGAGAAAAAAATAATTCCTGATGGTTCAGTATTTATTCCTGGTCACGCTGCAGATTTTGTTGCTGGGTCACATATTCCTTTAAAAATTAACTCAATTCTAAATCCAAATTTTGAATCAGTTATAGATTTAATTATAAATGAACATTTAATTCTTTCAGATAAAATATTTTATAGAAAACATGAAAAATACAAATTGGACATTTATAAAAAATTATTAAAACAAATAAATGAAATTAGTGTTAAAGATTTAAGTGATTTGGCTAGTTCATTTGAGTATTGGGACTGGAAAGAGAGGCAATCAAAATTTATCGCAAATAGTTGTAGAGTATATGAATTTTGGGGATATGAGTGGAGGATGCCTTTTTGGGATGTGGAGTTTATTAGTTTTTGGAATGATGTCCCTTTGGAATTGAGATTGGAAAAATCATTTTATAAAACATTTTTACTTGATGAGGATTATTTTGGAGTATTTGGTATTTATAACTATAAAAATTTTAATGAGAAAAATTTCAAATCTTTTGTTAAAAAAAGTTTTTTTGGAAAAATTTTAAGTAAAATGCACAGACAATTTTATGCCTATTATAAATTTCAATACATTGATTTTGTTAGTAAAAAGGATATTTTAAAAGCATACAATATTAGTTCAATTCTTGTAGATAGTTATCTTGAATTAATAAAAACGATCGATGATTAATTCAGTCAATTTTGTTTCAAATGTAATTAAGGTTACGTCCGGAAGTTTTATTGGACAATTAGTTTTTATTTCTACGACACCGATCATAACTAGAATTTATGATCCTGAGGTTTTTGGATTTTTTGCAATTTACAATGCTATTGTTCGTTTAGTAAGTGGCATATCGCCACTTAGGTATGAGATTGCAATACTCATTGCTGAAAATAAAGAGGATGTTAAAAACTTAGTCGTAATATCTTCTGTATTTGTTATCATTGTTTGCTTGATTAGTTATTTAATAATATCACTAATTGATTTATTCATAGGTTCTATCGTCGTTATTGGTGTCATTAATTCAAATAAATTATTTGTATGCTTAGGTATTTTTTTTACAGGAATGATGAATGTACTTGTATCATTAGCGACTCAAAATGGAAAATTTCACAACATAGCTTTAATTAAGTTTATTAAACCATTATCTACTTCAATTGTTAATATTTTTTATGGAATTATAATTAAGTCTTCATCCTTAGGTTTGATAATCGGAGATTTGGTTGGATCATTTTTGGGCCTTTTGTTCCTAACTTTAAAATCGATAAATGAATTTAAATCAAATTCTTTTTCCAATTTCTCCAAGATTAGGACCATATTTTTGCTTAAAAGATACAAAAGCTTTCCACTTTTTGGTACATGGTCTGTATTAATCAATTCAGCAATGATTCATTTACCTGTTATAATTATTTCTAACTTTCAGACTCCTTTAATTGTTGGATTTTATGCCTTGTCAAATAGAGTTTTACAGATGCCAATGACATTATTTAATTCTGGCCTCAATCAAGTATTTATGAAAAATGCTTCAGAAAATAAGTCAAATAGTTTAGTTGGCACTCTTGTTACGAAAACTTTAATAAGGTTAATAATGGTATCTATTTTTCCAATTTTTGTTATCTTATTAATTGGAGAAGATATATTTTCATTTACTTTTGGCGAAAAATGGATTCCAGCCGGAAAATATCTTCAAATTCTATCACTCTGGGCTTTTTCTGCATTTTTAGTTCAGCCTTTGAGTCAATTGGTAAACGTCTATGAAAAGCAGAAAGAAGCATTAATAATCAATATTGGTAGATTATTTGTAAGAATTGGGACTCTTTTACTATGTATGATTTATATTGATGATTTTATAATAACTCTTTTTTGTTTCTCAATAGCCGGATTTGTATCAAACGTATTATTTCTGATTTGGTTGTTAAAATTAGTTGGTTGCTCATTTGTCCCAATTAATATCGCTATAATGAAATATTTCACTATTTCATTATTTTTTTGTATTCCTATTTATGTTATTATGAATTTTGCAAACTTAGGAACAGTCTATAATATTCTATTTTCTATTCTTTTAATGATTTTGTATTTATTATATACGATTTTTTCAGATCATGGATTAAAAAATCTTCTTTTTGAATCAATTAAAGCCTTGAATGATAGTAAGTAAAAAATGAGTTGTCGTAATCCAATAATCATTGGAGGATCAGGTAGTAGTGGGTCTAGTTTGTTAGCAACAATATTAAACAGACACTCAGAAATTGCCGTAGGTCCTGAGTTATCTTTATTTAACAAACCAGTTTTATATGAAAATAATTGGGGTCAATTTTCAAAAAACTTGAAAAAATATATTAATAAAGGTTCTTCTACAAAAGGATGGTTTTTATATTGGAAAAGTATGCGAGAAATAGATAAGTATGGATGGGAAATTGATAGTTTAATTAAGATGTCTTTGGAGTGTGAAAATACTGTAGAATTTGTTGATAATTTTTTCAATAAGTTTTTGAAAAAAAATAATAAAACTATATGGGCAGAAAAAACACCTTCTAACGCTTACTATTTCAAATCATTTTTAAAATTATATCCTGAAGGAAGGATAATTCATATTTACAGGGATTATAAAGATGTTATCGCATCATTTCAAAAAAGGGGTATGACTGCTTATTATTCCTCAATGCTTTATTTGTATAATACAGCTTCAGCTCTGTCTTGCAGAGGTAATAAAAATTATTATGAATTATCCTATGAGGATTTAGTTAATAATCCTTCGAATACTCTTGAAAGTATTTGCAATTTTTTAGATTTAACTTATGATAAATCAATGCTTCAAAGCAGGAATGAAAATGTTTCAGGGAAACTTAACTCATGGAATCATGATCCATCTTCTGAAATCAGTCCATCTTCTATTGGCAAAGGAGGGACTGAACTTTCAAACTATAATTATTTTGTTTTTGATCATATACGGATAAGTAAATCTTATGTGATAAAACATAAATTGAATTATGATAATATAGAGGATGTGAGTAATCTTATTAATTATAACTACCAAAAAAGATCATGTTCTCTGCATTTAAGAATTTACTATATGATCAAATTGTTATTATCTATGATAACTGATAATTTGAAACGTTTTGTAGTTATGATTTACATAGATAAGAAAATTTATCCACTACCTGGTAAAGTCAAATTTTGGTAATATATGAAATTGAATAAGTTTAGTTTAGTTATACCCTTAATATGTTTTATTTTTTTATGGGAGATGATTCTCTATAATAAAGTACCCTTAGCCAATGACTCCATAGCACATACACCAATTAAGAAATGGACGGAAAGCATAAAAGATTCATCTGATGTTTTTCCTCAATGGTTTCCTAATCTTTTCTCAGGTATGCCATCATATGGAGCATATATCAACACTAGTGGGGATCCAACCGGGTTACATAGTCAGAAATTTTTTCTAGAAAACAAAGGTCTTAGGATGTGGTTTTGGTTATCTATTGGTGGAATGGGATTATTTTGCTTTCTAAAATATAGGAAGTATAGTTTTCAAAGTTCTTTATTTGGAGGTGTAGCTTACTCATTATCGCCTCATGTCTTTGGATTAATTAATGCTGGTCATAATAATAAGATCATGGCGTTAGCATTTGTTCCGTGGGTTTTCTTTTCGGTTTTTTACCTTTTTCAATCTAAGTCATTAAAATCAATTTTACTTTTAAGTATTGTATCGTCACTACAATTATGGATGAATCATCCTCAAATAGTATACTATACCTGGATGTTTATATTTTCATGGTGGTCTTTTGATTTTGTTTTAGAATATGTTAAATCAAAAAGTTTAAAAAAAATCAAAACATTACTTTTTTTATTTTCTTCTTTAATTTTAATACTTTTAATGGTCAGTGATCCATATATGGATGTATTCACCTTTCAAAAACATTCAAACAGAGGTGCTCCATCTGTATTGGACAATACTGATGAAACTTCCTCAGGAACAAAATGGGATTATGCTACTCAATGGTCCTTTCATCCTGGCGAACTTATTTCTTTTTTTCTACCTTATCATTACGGATTGCAAAATTTTAAAGTAGAAAACAGGACAAACCCATCAGAGTTTATGAAGCAGGCATCTTATTGGGGCTACATGCCGTTTACCCAATCTACACATTACATGGGGCTATTACTTATATTATTACCTTTGATAGGTCTTGTTTTAAGAATGAGAAATAAAAGTTATGATTTATTTGAGAGCTATATTTGGTTGGTCAGTTTAATAATTTTGTTTATTGGCTTTGGTAAACATTTACCTTTAATCTATCAAATTCTTTTTAACTATGCTCCATTCTTTTCAAAGTTTAGAATTCCATCAATGATATATATTATCTTAATATTTAATTTTTCTTATTTAGCTGCAATATCAATAGATAACATGATTGGTTCGGAAAAAAATGAGTTACTAAAAGCATCAAAACTCATACTCATTCCATTTATTGTGTTTGTATCGCTATTGTTACTTTTTGGAGAATCCTTATTTAGTTTTTCCTCTAACGGTGATAATAGGTTCCCAAACTACATTCAATTTGTTCAAAGAATAAGGATAGAATATTTTGAAAAAGGTATAATATTGGCTTTGGCTATATCTCTAAGCTTTTTTGTAATTATTTGGATGTATGTAAATGATAAATTGAGAAAGTATTTTTTTTCATATGGTTTATTAGTCATTCTTTTAGTGGATTTTTGGATTTTAAATAACGAATTTTTATCATTAACAAAAAAGAGAAGTTTTGATAATCAATTTGTTAAAAGTCCTATAATTGATTTTTTAGTTAAAGATAAGAGCGATTTTAGAATCTTCCCAGCAGATGATTTAGGATCAAATATGTTTGGTTATTGGGATATTCAATCAATTGGTGGTTATCGAGCAGTTAAGCTTAGAAATTATCAAGACCTCATGGATGTTGGTGGATTTAAAAGACCTACAGTTCTAAATATGCTTAATGTAAAATATCTCTTAACAAAAAAAGCAGTGAAAAATCCTGCTTTTACTAAGGTTAATGGTTTAGAAGGTATATACCAGAATCTTGATTATTTACCTAGAGCATGGTTTGTTAGTAAAATAGATAATGTTAACGATCAAAGAACATCATTAAATAAATTGATGGATATTTCTTTTAGGCCTAGAGAGAAAGCCATTCTAGTTGAGTATGATGGACCAGTGCTTAATGGTAACAGTGATGGATATATTGAAACAATAGATTTAAAAACAAACCAAATAAAAATTAATTGTTCATCTAATGGAGGCTCACTTCTTGTACTTTCTGAAGTTTATTACAAGCCTGGATGGAAGTGTAAAATTGATGGTAAAGATACTAAAATATATCAAACTAATCATGTCATACGTTCAGTTTATGTTCCAGACGGAGAACATGAAGTAGTTTTTTATTATGATATTTCAAATTGGCAAGCTGCTAGATTAACATCAAGGATATCTTTTTTTCTTGCTACCATTTTGTGCTTATTTCTTTTTTATAGAAGAAGACAATCAACTTTAAATAATTATGAAAAATAATTATAAATATGTGGGAAATATCAAAGGCTTTATTTTTCTTGTTGGTATTTTTCTGGTTATTGGATTATTATCTTATACTAGTTTTTTATCAAGGGAGCTTAGAGAAGATAATAGAGAAGTAGTAAATTTGTATGCGGAAATTATCGCTGGTGCTGTAAATGATGATACTAATGCAAATATTGATTTTATTTTTGAAAATGTTATAAAAAAAGTAAAGTTTCCAATTATACAATCTGATATTAAAAAAAAACCTCAGCTTTGGACCAATTTACCGAAAAAAATTAGAACTGATGAGGATAGGCTGCTACTCATTAATTCAATGGATAATATTAATGAGCCTATACCTCTAGTATATCGCAACGAAAATTCTAAGCCAATAACATTTGGATATTTACATTATGGTGATTCATCTTTAATTCATAAAATCAAGATATGGACATACGTAGAAATTATATCAATAGGTTTATTTATTTGCATTGGTTTTGTTGGCTTTTCATATATAAGGCATAGCGAAAAACAAAATATTTGGGTTGGCTTGTCAAGAGAGACCGCTCATCAATTAGGTACTCCAGTTTCAGCTTTATTAGGCTGGCTCGATTATTTAAAACACGACCATAATGATTTAGAAAAAATATTACCTGAAATAGAATCAGATATTGATAGACTTCAGCAAGTTAATAGAAGATTTAGTAAAATGGGTTCTAAACCTGAGATTGAGTATTTTAATCTTTCAAAAAGGGTAAATAGTACTTTAGATTATTTAGAAAAAAGGATGCCATCATTGGGAGGAAAAGTTGTTTTAATAAATAATATAGATCCTGATGTAAAAATTAAAGCAAATGGGACACTTATATCTTGGGCTGTTGAGAACCTTATCAAAAATGGTATTGATTCAATCGATAAAAATAATGGCCAAATTGAAGTAGATTTAAAGCAAGACGATCATTATATAAAAATACATATTTCTGATAATGGATGTGGAATTCCTAAAAAAGATTGGAAGAATATTTTTAGGCCTGGATTTACTACGAAAAATTTAGGTTGGGGATTAGGTTTATCATTATGTCAGAGAATTATCAATGATGTTCATGGAGGAAAAGTGTCTGTGTTGGATTCTATTATTTTTGAAGGTACTACCTTTGAAATAGCTATTTCAAAATCATAAATATTATTAAATCTACTATCAATATCATTGGAATATATTTAATTTTTATCTCATTAAATTAGGAATGTAAATGGAATTACTGCACTCTCAAACTCAATCTGCACAAGGTAGTGGTTTGTTAAGCTTTCTACCTTTTTTATTAATTATGGCAATTTTATATTTTTTTATGCTTAGACCTCAAGCTAAAAAACAGAAAAATAAAGAATTAATGATATCAAATCTAAGCAAGGGGGATAAAGTAATTACTATTGGTGGTATAGTAGGTAAAATAAGTGGTTTTAAAGAAAAAGATAAACTAGTAACTATAAAAGTTGATAATAATACTATTTTGACCTTAAGCAAGTCTTCAATAGCTGGACTTTACGGGAAAACAAGCGAGGAGGATTTGAGATAATGTCTGTTTTAAAGGTTGTGAACTATGGAGATCCCATACTGAGGAAGAAATGCCAATCTGTAAGTGATTTTTCTAAGTTAACTGCATTCATTGAGGATATGTTTGATACGATGTATGAGGAGGAGGGGATTGGATTGGCTGCTAATCAAGTTGGTGTCGATATGAATCTTTTTATAATCGATATAGCACATACAGATGAAAAAGAGTTTCCTAGAGTTTTTATTAATGGTCAAATCACAAAGTTTTATGGTGAAAGTATTTTTTCTGAGGGTTGTTTATCTATACCTCAAGTTGCATTAGAAGTAACTAGACCAGAAAAAATAAGATTTAAATATCAAGATATGGAAAAAAAATGGTATGAGGAGGAGTTTGATGGTTTATTGGCGCGCGCTATTCAACATGAAATGGATCATTTAAACGGTGTTTTAATTATTGATCTAGTCAGTAAAATACAAAGAGAAAGAATTCAGAAAGAGGTAAATAAAATCAAAAATGAATCCATTTCAAAAATTAAACATATATCTGGTAAAAAAAAGTTTGTTTTATAGAGGTTTTAAATTCTTTAAAAGATCATAGGGTTTTTTTAGCTTGAAAATAGCATTTATGGGCAACCCTAAATTTGCCATTAATCCACTAAAAAGCTTACTAGCAAGTAATCATGAGATAGTAGCCGTTATTTCAAATCCTCCTAAGCCAATGGGTAGGAAGAAGATATTACAACATACTGATATTGGTAAATTTGCTCTAGAAAACAATTTGAATTTGATAGAGTTGGGTGATTTTAACAATAGAGACATTTTCCAAAAAATAGCCTTTTTAAATGTCGATATATTTGTTGTTGTTGCCTTTAGAGTTCTGCCTAAAAGATATATAGAATTACCAAAATTTGGATCAATTAATATTCATGCTTCTTTACTTCCAAAGTATAGAGGCGCAGCTCCAATACAGTGGGCTCTAATGAATGGTGAAAGTTATACAGGTGTTAGTATTTTTAAAATTGAAAAAAAAGTTGATACTGGTGGAATTATTTATCAAAAAAAAATCAAAATTCAAAAGCAAGATAATTTCGAAACTTTATCTGCTAAGTTATCAGATTTAGGTTCAAATGCCTTGATTAAATCCTTGAGGTTGATAGAAAATGATAATTTGAAATTATTGATCCAAAATGATAAAAAATCAACAAGCGCTCCTAAAATTAAAAAAGAATTGCTAAAGATCGACTGGTCTTGGAAAGCAGAAAAAATTAATAATTGGGTTCGAGGGCTCTCGCCTTTACCTGGCATGTATACAGTTTATCAAGGGAAAAAGCTTAAAGTCTTTAAGACTAATGTAATAGATAATGATTCAAAATTATCAGTTGGTAAAATAGAAGTTATAAATTTAAAAGAGTTATTTGTCCATACTACTAACAACATGATATCAATACTTGAAGTTCAGCAAGAAGGTAAAAAAAGACTTTCAGTTCAAGAATTTTTATTAGGGGCAAATATTAAAAACGGTGATTATTTTTCTTAGGATGTTAGTTCGTAAAATTATTTTTTCAATACTAAACCTCTTTGATCAGTACAAAGAAAAAATTCCTAGCCTTTTCATTCAAAAATTCATTAAACACCCGGATCTTCCAAAAAAAGATAAACAAAGGATTCGTGTCTGCGTGAATGAAATAATTCGTTTCCGGGGATTACTAGATCATGTGATTGAAATAGGATCAGAAAGAAAAATTAAGTTTATAAATCCTAAAATTAGGAATGTCCTTAGGTTAGGTATTTATGAACTTGTCTTTGATGATAATATACCCGATTTCGCAGCTATACACTCAAATGTAGAGCTAGCAAAAAAAAGTATTAATAAAAAATCTTCATCCATGGTAAACGCTGTAATGAGAAACATTCAAAGATTTAGTATAGAGAATGAATGTTGGAAAAATTCATTGATTAAGGAAAATAAAGAGCTAGCATTCCCGAGATGGCTTTTGAAAAAATGGAGAAATGAATTTGGTGAGAAGGAAACAAATATTCTTTGTAATGAGTTTCTAATTAAGAAAAATATGTATATAAGGTTGGATATTGAACGATTAGGTGTTGATAAAATGGTATCCATATTAAGTCTAGATAATATAGAATTAATTCAACACGATCATTTTAAATATTTTTTTAAAGTAGTTTTAGGACAGAAAAATATTTTAGATAATAATCTATTTCGAGAAAGTATAATTTCTATTCAAGATCCAGCTGCTGGAGCTGTTGTAGAGCTAATTGATCCGCAAGAAAATGATTTTATTTTAGATGTATGCGCAGCTCCAGGAACAAAATCTTTATTTATGGCTCAAAAAGTTGGTCAAGGCGGAAAAATATTTGCTTGTGATAATAGTCAAAAACGAATTGATAAAGCTTTAAATGATAAATCACGGCATAAACTAAATAATATTGAATGGCATTTATTAGATGCTTCAAAAGATAAATACCCCATGCATGAAAAAATTCTTATTGATGCCCCATGCAGTGGCACTGGTGTAATCGGTAGGAGGCCAGAAATTAAGTGGCGTTTAAGGAAAAGTGATATCCAAAGAATGGCAAATCTTCAAAAGTCTATTTTGGAAAATATTTCAAATTATTTATTACCCGGGGGTAAGCTCGTTTATTCAACTTGCTCATTAGAAAGAGAAGAAAATCAGGATGTAGTTAATAGTTTTTTAAGATATAGATCTGACTTTGAATTAATAGGAACTAATTCATTATTACCTAACAGATGGGTAAGTTCTGAGGGCTTTATGTTTTCCTTTCCAACTAAAACAAATACTGACGGACTCTTTGCTGCAGTGTTACAAAAGAAAATTTGAATATTAATTTCAAATATTATATTCTATCTATAGGTATAATAATTACAATATGTATAATTCTTGCTGATTTTTTGATAATGCCATTTTACGTAAGGCATGGTCAGGGTAGTTACATGGTAAATGTAAAAGGAAAACAACTTGATTATGCTGTAGATATTTTAAACTCAGAGGGGCACAAAGGTATTGTTTCAGATACACTTTTTTCCTCTGCTTTTAAACCAGGAACTGTTATTGACCAATACCCCTCAACTAAAATGAAAGTAAAAGAGGGGAGAACTGTAAGGTTGACTATTGCAAATGCTGAACGTTCTGTTATTGTTCCTGACCTTATTGGCAGGTCAGAGAGAAGTGCAGAGCTAGATATTAGGCAAGTAGGCCTTGAGATTGATACCGTATATAAGGAGTATAACTCCGATGTTCCTGCTGGAAATGTTACATGGCAATATCCTAAAGGTGGTGATATGTTAAGTAGGGGGATGGGAGTTCATCTTACAATAAGTCTAGGTGTACCACCTAATTTTTTTCAAGCGCCAAATGTTTTTGGATTGAGTAAAAAGAAAGCTATCGTAGAAATTGAAAAATCAGGATTTTCTTTGGGGAAGGTTTACTACAGGCAAAATGAGGATTTAATACCATATACTGTTTTGGATCAATCGTTAAAACCTGGTACAGTTTTAGAACAGTCAGCAAAAATAGATTTGACGATAAGTGTATTAGATATGCAAGATATTTTTAATAATATTATTGATTGATGAAGCAAATTGAGGTAGGCGAATTTTCTAGAAAAATTATTCATCTTTTAAATATGGTAATACCTTTAATTCATATTTACCTTATAAAAGATAGAATGGACATGTTGATTTTTTTATCATTGATGTTAATTTTTTGTTTTTTCATTGAAATTTTTAGAACACAACATTTCTATTTAACTAAATTTTTTAAAAAATATTTATTCTTTATGCTGAGAGAATCTGAAAAACAAGGCAAGATCACAGGGGCAACATGGGTTTTTGCTGGTTCACTATTTACAATTATTTTAGTCCCTAAGCCTTTCTGCGTTTTAGCATTATTTTTTCTGGCGGTGGGTGATACATTTGCTGCTTTAGCTGGAATGAATTACCCTTTTTTAAAAATTGGTCGAAAAACTTTATCTGGTTCTTTTGCATGTTTTATTTCTTGTTGCATAATTGGGTTCATTTTTAGCTTTGCCTTAGATAAATCAATTATCGTTTTCGGCGCTTTAGTTGCCACATTGGTAGAATTGTTATCCATAAAAATAAATGATAATTTATCAATACCCATTCTTTCAGGGTTATTTATGTATATTATTAATATTGCATTATGACATTTCTTGCCCCTACATCTTTAATTTTTCTTTTTGGTATAGGAATACCAGTTTTAATTCATTTTTTAAATCGATTTAATGTAAAAAAAATAAATTTTAGTTCAGTACGGTTCTTAAAAAGTATGGAAAATAATTCAATTCGGAATGTGAGGTTTAAAAAGTGGATTTTATTAATTCTTAGGATTGGAATTATTTCTTGTCTTGTTTTAATGTTATCTAGACCCGTTACCAATGGATTTATACCAGGATGGTTATCAACCGAAGTAGATTCTAGATTATTAATTGTAATCGATAACTCATCAAGCATGAGTGGCTATGTTGATGGAAAAACTTTATTAGAGACTTCTAAAGAAATTGCCAAAAAACTTTTAGAAATCTATGAACAAAACACAACTGTAAGTATAGCTCAAACATGTCCACCTAAAATTCTTTACTCAGGTAAAACATCCGATCAAAATAAAAAGGAGGTGATTGATCAGATTAAGCCTACTAAAGATTACGATAATCTTTGGTTTAATGTAGATTCATTTGCAACTACTTTGAACGTTATTGAACCCATGCGCGAATGCATACTTCTTAGTGATTTTCAAACAAAAAGTGATTTCGTGGATTCATTATCTATGAATTGGAAATATTATTTAATTAATGTTGGTGAAGTAAGAAATAATCTATCGATAAATCGTCTAGATGTATTAAGTAGAATAAAAGTACCAAACCAACTTCTAAAAATTAAAACAACAATAAATAATTCTAATCAAACTGAAACTAATAACATACCGATAAACCTACTATTTGATAATGATAGAGTAGGTCAAGTAATTTCAGATTTTGAAGGAAAAACAAATAAAGATTTTATTTTTCAAGCTTATCCCAACAAAAAGGGTATGTTAACAGGCAGTGTCAGGCTTCCAAAAGATGATTATATAAATGATAATATATGGCATCTAAGTACTCCTATTTTAAATAAAATTAATTGTTTAATTATCAGCAGTTCAGATCAAGATTATAATATATTTGATTTAGTGATTAATGCGATTGACCCAAATAAACAGCTAATTAATCTTGAATTAAGAAAACAACCTATTTTAAATAGACTTTTTGTTGATGATATAGATATTTTAGTTGTTCACAATCCTGAGGCAATCACTGAGGCTGCTTTCAACGAGTTAGATATATTTTTAAAAAATGGAGGTGGCTTAATATGGTTTTCTGGAGGAGTAGAATTTGACCCTGTATATCAGAAGTATTTTTCTAATTTAAGATTTCCAATAGCAAAAAGAAAAATAGAATTAACTAGTGGAAGTTACAATGTTATCTTGCCAACGAATGAGGATCAAATCCTCGAAGATTTGAATATTAGAAAATTATCCAATGAATTACCTGAAGTGTTTAAATATGTAAGACATATGCCTAAGGTAAAGCAAAAAGTTCATTTAGAATTAAATAATGGAGATCCGTTTCTTATTGATTTTAATAGAGGTAGTGGAAAAGTTTTTTATTTTACTTCTTTGTTAAATTTAAATTGGAATGATTTCATGCTGAGAGGACTTTTAATTCCGCTGATGCATAAGCTACTAATACTTGGAGGCACGGATGAGGTTAATTCTTTACCTGTAGTCTTAGGTGAACCTAAATGGATTATGTTAAATGGGGATGAAGTAAGAAATGAATGGAAAGTGCAATCACCATCGGGTATAAAGAATTTAATAGTACCTGATTTTACTAAGGAAGGCTTGAAGATTGCCCAAACTGATGAATTAGGTGTTTACAATCTTTATAAAAATAAAGTGCTTTTTACTTCTTTTGCGACTGAATTACACCCAAATGAAGTAGTCTCGCATCGAATTTCTGTAGAAGAAATTGATATATTACTGAATGGCTTGGAATATAAATTTTTAACAGCTAGCCCCGGTTTTGTTAATATTTTTAAAGAGGTAAGACATGGTAAAGCATTATGGAAGATATTTCTAATATTGGCAATAATCTTGTTTTTGTTGGAGACTTGGATTGGAAGACCTACCTTAAATAATTATAGAAAATGATTTAAAGTTTTGGATAGAGCTCTACTAGTTGGAATAATCTTGCCTAATGTTTATGAGTATGACGTAAAAAATCATTTAAGTGAACTAAAAAAACTAGCACAGACTGCCAATGTCAATATTTTTGGAGAAATCACACAAAGAGTTCAAAAAATAAATCCTGCTTTCTACATTGGTAAGGGAAAGGCACAGCAAGTCATTGATCAAGCCAAATTGCTGGGTGTAAATCTAATAATATTTGATGATGAATTAAGCCCAGCTCAAATAAAGAATTATCATAATCTTACTAAAAAAATAAAAGTTATTGATAGAAGCTCTTTAATTTTAGACATATTTAAAAAACATGCTAAAACTCGAGAAGCTAAGACACAAGTAGATCTTGCATTATGTCAATATTTATTACCAAGACTAACAAGGCAATGGACGCATTTAGAAAGACAAATGGGTGGCGTTGGCACTCGAGCTGGAATGGGAGAAACTCAAATTGAAGTTGATAGGAGATTAATTAGAGAAAAAATATCAAAATTAAAATTAGATTTAATTAAAATTGAATCCGAAAGAAAAACTCAGAGTCAAAATAGAGCGAGTGAATTCAGAGTAGCACTGGTAGGTTATACAAATGCGGGTAAGTCAACATTATTTAATTCATTGACTGGTAATAATGTTTATGTAAAGGACCAGCTTTTCGCGACACTTGATACTACTGTTCGAAAACTTAAATTAAACAAAAAACATCAAGTGCTTATTAGCGACACAGTTGGTTTTATAAGAAAGCTACCTCATAATTTAGTTGCATCATTTAAAAGTACTTTGAAAGAGTTGTTAGAGGCTAATCACATTTTGATTGTATTAGATGCTAGTTCAAAAATAATTGATGAACATCTTGAGACTATTTCTCAAGTACTCGATGACCTTGGAGCTAATGAGATACCAAGAAGTTATATCTTTAATAAAATTGATCTTGTCGATAATGAAAATGACATAAAAAAAATAAAGTCGAACTATAGAAATGCAATTTTAACTTCAGCTTTACATCATTTAAGATTAGATGATGTGAAAAACCACATAATTGAAAAAATAGAAAATGATTTTAATGTTTTCGATTTGAATATTTCATATGAACAAGGTAAAATTTTATCTCAGATACAAAATCAGGCTGAAATATTAGATACTGATTATGGTGACAAATCAATTAAATTAAAAATCAGAGGAAAAGAAGAGTCTATTAAAAGGTTATTTAAATAAAATCATAAAAGCATAATGAATTGGAAATGAAAACTACATTTAAAGCAATAACTGTTGAACAAGGTATTGATAAATTATTTTCAATTTCTGTAAAAGATAAAAGTATTGATGATTTACCCAATGGAGATTTATTAGTAAAGGTTAATTATAGTTCCTTAAATTATAAAGATGCACTTTCAAGTAGTGGTAATTTTGGGGTAACAAAAAAATATCCACACACACCTGGAATTGATGCAGTAGGATTTATTGAATTTTCAAAAAATGAAAATTTTAAGATAGGAGAGGAAGTAATAGTCTCTGGTTATGATCTTGGTATGAATACGCCAGGAGGATTTGGAGAATATATTAGAGTTCCAAGTTCATGGGCATGTCCTCTTCCTAAAAATTTAACAGCTAAAGAATCTGTGGCAATAGGCACTGCAGGGCTGACAGCTGGCCTCTGTGTTAGAAAACTAAAAAATTTAAATGGTATTAGTGGTAAAAATGCTGTTGTTACAGGTGCTACTGGAGGTGTGGGGTCGTTTGCTATAAAGTTATTAAAGTTATTGGGTGCTAGGGTTACTGCAGTAACGACTAAGCTTAATAAAGAAAGCTATTTAAATATGTTAGGAGCTGATGAGATTATATCCAAAAAAGATTTTATAAGTTCGGTCAGTAAGCCAATGGGAAAAGGAATTTGGGATATTGGCGTTGATACAGTTGGGGGAGATATTCTTTCTAATCTCATACCTAGTATGAAATATGGAGGTATTATAACTTGCTGCGGTAATGTAGCTGGACCTTCTTTTAATGCGACTGTCTATCCATTTATATTAAGGGCAAATCACTTAGTAGGAATTGATTCCGCAGAGACGCCTATTTCAATAAAATCAGAGATTTGGAATAAGTTTTCCTCGGAATGGTATATAGATGGCATTGATAACCTTTACAAATCAGTTTCAATTAATGAAATCATTACTGAAATAGAAAAAATATTAGATGGCGAGCAAGTTGGTAGAGTGATTCTCAGTCATAGGTGATTATTTTTTCAAGAAATGATCAATGTTAAGTAGTATTGTTCAAGCTCAAATAAAAAAAATTAAATCTGGCTATGCTAGGCCTAAAGGTTATCCTAAAACGCAAATTAAAAAAATAGGTGTGATAGGCGCAGGATTAATGGGGCATGGTATTTCTTTAGTTTCCTCATTAAATGGCATTGAAGTTATTTTATTAGATAAAACAAAAGAATTAGCATCATTCGGTCTACTGAAAATAAATGAAATTTTAAAAAATAAAATAGATCACAAGGAAATCTCATCGAATAAAATAGAAGAATCATCGAGGCTAATTGAAGTAACAGATGATTTTTCTTTATTGAAAGATTGTGATTTAATTATCGAAGCTGTTTTTGAGGATAAAAAATTAAAATCTGATATTTTTAAAAAATTTAAAAAAATTATGAATGATAATGTCATTTTGTCCTCAAATACCTCAAGTATTCCAATTTCTATATTAGCCAAATATTCAACTTATCCGGAAAATTTCATTGGTATACATTTTTTTTCTCCTGTGCATAAAATGAAATTAGTTGAAGTAATTAGGACAAAAGAAACAAGCTTGCAAACTATTGCAAAAGTATTTGATTTTATTACTAAAATTAAAAAAATTCCTATTGTAGTAAATGATGGTCCTGGGTTTTATACTACCAGAGTATTCATGAGATATGTTATGGAGGGTATGGCTTTACTTTATGAGGGTTGCTCGCCAAGATCTATTGAGTCAATTGGTAAGAAAGCTGGTTTTCCTGTGGGACCGCTAACCGTACTTGATGAAATAGGTTTAAAGGTTGCTTATAAAATTAGAAGTGAAAATAAAAAATCTTTAAATAAGCGGATTATGGATTCTTTTGATGGAGCTTGGGATAATATCCTTGATAAAATGATAAATGAATTTGGGCGATTTGGTAGATCTAATAAGAAAGGGTTTTATAGCTACCCAGAAAATTCTAAAAAACATCTCTGGATTGATATAGAAAAGCATTTTAAAACTATGAAACCGCAAGTGTCTGAGCAGGAGGTTATTGACAGATTACTATTTTCTCAAATTATAGAGGCTTTACATTGTTATGATGAAGGTGTTTTAAATTCAATTTTTGAAGCAAATATTGGAAGTATATATGGATGGGGTTTCCCCTCTCCAGGTATATTTGAATTTATTAAAGAATATGGAATTAAAAACTTTATCAAAAGATCTAAATATCTTTCTACCGCATATGGAGAATATTTTGATCTGCCTTCCAGTTTGAATGATAGCAGTGATATTAAAAAATTTTTACAAAAGGATTAGTTTTAAATAATATTATGGATGTTGTAAAATTAATTGGAAAGTCTTACAAAACCATTTCTATGGTCATAAAAGAGAAAGATGTAGTTTTTTTTTCAGAAGCTACAAAGCAAGAGGATGAGATATTTTTCAATAAAATTGTTGCTCAAAATGAAGGATTTCCTAATATAGTTTGCCCCCCGACCTATTTAATTTCGGTTGGAATGAAAAAGAACATTCTAAATAAATGTTTAGAAGATCTTGGAATAGGATTAGAAAAAATACTTCATGTTGGTCAGGAATTTAATTATTTAGATTTAGTATTTGTTGAAGATAAGATTTATATGAAAACAATTTTTAAAAATGCCTACGAAAAAAATGAAGGAAAGTTGATGTTTTTTGTGTATGAATCAAAATTTTACAATCAAAATGAAGTTGAAGTTTGTGTAATGAAAAATACCTTGCTTGTGAGGAGTTAACTTATTTTTGATTTGAAAAATATTAAAGTGGGTTATGAAATCCCTGTAACTAATATTGGGCCTTTCAATCAAAATGATTTAGTTAAATATGCTAAAGCTTCAGGTGATTTTAACCCAATACATCTTGATAAAGAATTTGCAAAAAAAATGGGCCTCGATAACGTTATTGTTCATGGTATGTTAATTATGGCTCATTTAGGGAAAAGTATAGCGAAATCAAATTCTGTATCTTTTTTAAAACATTTTAGTGTTCAGTTTTGCTCAATTACAAGATTAGAAGAGAAATTAATCTGTAAAGGCGAGGTTTTAAAAATTGAAAAAAATAATCAAAAAAAAATTATAACTCTTAAGCTAAAAGTTCTTAATCTTTCTAGTGAAGTTAAAATTTTAGGCAATATGATATTTTTAATTTGAATCTGATTCTATGCTATTACCTTTTATAGTATTTGAAAAATTTATAGGAAGTATTTTTGAATAAAAAAATTAGAATAGGTTGTGCTTCAGGATTTTGGGGTGATACGAATACTGCAGCTCCGCAAATTGTAGATAAAGGTGATGTAGACTATCTGGTCTTTGATTATTTATCAGAGGTGACTATGTCCATTCTTGCTGGGGCAAAATTAAAAAATAGTGAGTACGGTTATGCCAAAGATTTTATAAATCACATTGTACCTCTCTTGAAAAAAATTAAACAAAAAAAAATAAAAGTCATTAGTAATGCCGGTGGTGTAAATCTTGATGCTTGTAAAAAAGCGCTCATTGATGAGGCTGAGAAAAAAAACATAAATCTAAAAATTGCGACAGTTGAGGGCGATGATCTTATTTATTATCAAGATAAGTTTACTAAAATGAATGTTAAAGAAATTGATAGTGATAAGTCTTTACCTGAAAATTTGTTAAGTATAAATGTATATCTTGGTGCTAATCCAATAAAAAGAGCACTTGATTTAGGTGCTGATATTGTTTTAACAGGGAGGTGCGTTGATAGTGCACTAGCTTTAGGGCCCCTAATGCATGAATTTAAATGGGGAGCTAACGAATTAGATCTTTTAGCTAGTGGCAGTTTAGCAGGGCATATAATTGAATGTGGTGCCCAGGTAACTGGAGGAAATTTTACAGATTGGGAATTAGTAAATAATTTTGAAAATATTGGTTTCCCTATAGTCGAAGTTGAGCAAAATGGCAATTTTATTGTCACTAAACCTAAAGGTACAGGCGGCATTGTTAATTTTGGAACTGTAGCTGAGCAGCTTTTGTATGAAATTGGCGATCCTAAAGCTTATATTCTTCCTGATGTCATTTGTGATTTTACAGAAGTTGAAATTACTGATTTAGACAACGATAGGGTTCACGTGACTAATGCGAAAGGTTATGCACCGCCATTATTATATAAAGTATCTGCTACATACCATAGTGGTTTTAAATCAGTTGCTACCCTTGTAATTGGTGGCAAAAAAGCTGTGAAAAAAGCATATTCTATTGGTAATTCTATTCTTAAAAGAGCAGAGCAACTATTTGAGAAAAATAATTTTTCAAATTTTAAAAAAATAAACTTATCTGTTATTGGATCTAACGATATCAATGATCTGAAAGTTACATCTGGGAGTAATGAAGTAGTCATGAGATTAGCTGTTGCTCATGAAAATAAAGAAGCGCTGACTATTTTTTCTAGGGAGATAGCACAAGCTGCTACAGGTATGGCACCCGGTGTTATGAACTATTTAGGAGGTAGACCTTCTATTTCTCCTTTAATAAAATTATTCTCTTTTTTGATTAATAAAAAAAATATTAATTGTTCGGTTAATTTGGATTCAGTTAAAGAAGAAATGTCATTTAATTCTATTGAGCAAAACGAGCCAATCTTAAGATCTGATTTTGCGATTTTAGGGAAACCAGCCAAGAGTTTAAATTTTGAAGTCCCATTGATAAAACTTGCTTATGCTAGAAGTGGGGATAAGGGTAACCACGTAAATATTGGAGTAATAGCGAGAAAATCTGATTATTTTCCTTTTATTAAAGATTCCCTAAATATGGATATTATTGCTGAACAATTAAAAAATATTTCTAAGGAGTCTATTTTATGCTGGGAGTTACCAAAAATATATGGATTAAACTTTTTATTGAAGAATTGTTTGGACGGTGGTGGAATGTCAAGTTTGTTACTAGATCCTCAAGGTAAAGGATATGCTCAGAATTTTTTAAACATTAAAATATCAGTATCCGAATCAGTTTATAACGAGGTAATTTGTGTTTAACTTTTAATAGGTAACCATAATGGCAGTCTTTACTTCAAAAATAAATAGTAAATCAGATCTTTTTAATAAAAATAGAGCCGATTTTGCTAAATTAATTAAAAAAATGGAAGATATTCATTCGCGTGCTGAGAGAGTTTCAGAAAGAAGAAGATCTAAATTTATTGAAAGAGGGCAACTAACGCCTCGAGAAAGATTATCTAAGCTTTTAGATAAAGATGAAAATTTCATAGAGCTTTTCAATATGATAAGTTTTCTCGTAGATGATGACAATCATGACACTAGCGTATCTGGGGGTAGCATAATAGCTGGTATAGGATTTGTTTGTGGTGTAAGATGTTTAGTATTTGTTGATGATAGTGGCATAAATGCTGGCGCTTTGACAGCAAAATCAATTGATAAGGCACTTGGATGCTTAGATATATCACTTAAACAAAAACTTCCATTTATTCATCTAGTTGAAAGTTCAGGAATTAATTTGATGAATTATACAGTAGAGTTTTGGTCAAATACTGGCGGCATGTTTTATGGCTTGGCAAAATTAAGCGCAGCCGGGATACCTACTATTGCTGTTTTGCATGGTTTATCAACAGCTGGGGGTGCATATCAGCCAGGGATGAGTGATTATGTAATTGGAGTTAAAAAAAATGGGATGGCTGCATTAGCTGGGCCTGCGCTTTTAAAAGCAGCCACTGGTGAGATTGCTAAAAATGAGGAACTAGGAGGTAGTGAAATGCATTCTAGAGTTACCGGCTTGGTAGAATATCTTGCTGATAATGATCCTCATGCAATTGAGATTGTTAGAGATTTAATTAGTAAAATTGACTGGAATTCAAAAATTTTAAAGCGTGAGTTTGTTGAGTTTCAAGAACCTATATATGATTGCGGAGAAATCAGCGGTGTTGTACCAATTGACTATAAAGTTCCTTATGATATACGTGAATTAATTGCAAGAATTGTAGATGGCTCTGATTTTCTGGATTTCAAGCCTCAGTATGGTATTTCCACAGTATGTGTTCATACTAAAATTAATGGGTTTACATGCGGCATCATTGGAAATAATGGCCCTATAGACCCTAATGGAGCTACAAAATCTGCTCAATTCATTCAGTTGTGTGATCAATCTGATACTCCATTAATTTTTTTAAGCAATACAACTGGATTTATGGTTGGAAAGCAAACAGAACAGTTGGGAATGATTAAACATGGTTCAAAGCTAATCCAAGCTGTTTCTAATGTTAAAGTTCCTAAGATCACATTGAATGTAGGCGCTAGTTTTGGTGCGGGTAATTACGCAATGTCTGGCAAAGCATATGAACCAGATTTTATATTTTCTTGGCCCAATGCAAAGATTGGAGTAATGGGTGGGGAACAAGCAGCTAAAACTATGGAGCAGGTCATGATTGCATCTGCTGAAAGAAAAGGTAAGGCTATAGATAATGAAAAGTTAAAGAGCCAATTGGTTGAGATTACTAAAAAATACAATTCTCAATCTGATGCTTTCATTACATCTGGTAGAGGGCTTGATTATGGTTTAATAAATCCAATTGATACAAGAAAGATTTTAGGATTTTTGTTAGAAACATTTTGGGAAAGCAAGCATAGAGCTATGAAGCCAAATAGTTTTGGAATAGCTAGAATGTAAATAGTAAATATTTTATGAAGCAAAAATGAATATAAAAGATTTTCCAAAAATTAGTGATATCATTTTTAATTATGAAAATGGTTGGTTAGATATCTACCTTAATAATGTAAAAAAAAGAAATGCATTAAACCATAATTTAATTAAAGAATTATTTACTGTTTTTGATGTAATTAAAGATAATAAGGAGGTTAGGGGAGTCCTAATTAGAGGATCAAATGGTACATTTTGTGCTGGTGCTGATTTAAAACAAATGAAAAAAATCGCTAATTCAGGATCTAAAGCAAAAGGGGAAGCATTTGATTTAAGCATGGTCATTGGCAATTTGCTTAAAACTATTAATGAAGCACCACAAATTGTAGTCTCAGTTACTGAGGGGTATGCTTTTGCTGGTGGCTTTGGAATTGCTTGTGCTTCTGATCTTGTAATATCGCTAACTGATACTAAGTTTGCATTAACTGAAACAAAAATTGGTTTAACTCCTTCTCAAATATCTAAATATGTAATAAGGCGTTTAGGACATTCGACAGCAAAAAAGTTGATGCTTCTTGGTACAGTTATAGATGGATCAAAAGGCTATGATATTGGTTTAGTTGACTATGTTGCTTTAGACCAGAATGAATTAGAAAAAGTTATTACAGAAGTTAAATCTCAAGTTCTAGAATGCTCTCCGAATGCTATTGCAATAACAAAAAAGATTTTATCATCCAACATTGAGTTGGATATTGAACAAGCAGCAGATTTATTTTCTGATACGATTATTAGTGACGATGGCAAAGAAGGTTTTGATTCTTTTTTTAAAAAAAGAAAACCTGTCTGGAGAAATTCTAAATGTCCATAATTATTTGAGGGAATTTTAGATGCATTTAAACGAAGAAAAATTAGCATTATATAATACGGTAAAAGATTTTGCAAAAAATGAAATTAAACCATTTGCTGAGGAATGGGAAAGAGATGGATTATTTCCAGCTCACGACCTTTTTAAGAAAATGGCGGAACTCGATTTACTTGGAATAACGAAGAGCGAGGAATATGGAGGAATGGGTCTAGATTATAGCTATGGAATTATTTTTGCTGAGGCACTAGGATATGCAGATGACTGTGGTATTGTTACTGGAATTGGTGTCCAAACAGATATGGCTACACCTGCCTTAGAGCGATATGGCTCGCATAAACTAAAGCAAGAATTTCTTGCTCCCTCAATCAAAGGAGAAATGGTAGCATCCGTGGCTATAAGTGAATCGGGAGGAGGTTCTGATGTTTCAGCTTTGAAAACGAATGCTGTAAAGAAAGCTGACGATTACATTATTAATGGACAAAAAATGTGGATTACAAATGCTACCCAAGCAGATTACTTTTGCGCATTGGTAAATACAAGTGATGCTGCTCCTCATCAAAATAAATCACTTATTATAATTCCATCTGATGCAAAGGGAGTTTCTATAGGGGATAAAATTGATAAAATAGGATTGAGAACTTCTGATACTGCTCCAGTCTACTTTGATAATGCATGTGTTCCGCAAAGTTATAGAATCGGAAAGGAGGGTGAGGGCTTTAAAATGCAGATGGAACAATTCCAGGAAGAAAGACTTTTTCTTGCTGCAAGTATATTAGTGTCTATGGACAATTGTATTGATTATACTATTGATTATTGTAATGAAAGAAAAGCCTTTGGAAATAAAATTATTGATAATCAGGTTATTCAATTTAGACTTTCAGAACTTAAAACTGAGGTTGAATTATTAAGATCATTAATTTATCGTGCCTGTGAACATTTCATCCAAGGTGAAGATGTAACGCTTTTAGCTTCTATGGCTAAGCTGAAGAGTGGTAGGTTAATTAGGGAAGTAGCAGATACCTGCGTTCAGTATTATGGCGGGATGGGGTTTACATGGGAAAATCAAGCAGCAAAATTATATAGAGATGGTAGACTCCATTCAATTGGTGGAGGAACTGACGAGATTATGCTTAGAATTATTTCTAAATATTTAAAAATGGTAAAATAATTTTATCAACCTAATGCGGTTATTCTGATCTAACTGCTTTTGTTATTTTATTTCTTAAAAATTTTCCAAAG